>RCNB010000024.1_pt1 | contig 113789 bp, 111 predicted proteins | sample 2041321 | NCBI WGS metagenome assembly RCNB01 (sample SAMN09708232, study PRJNA481090) | Marine sediment metagenome, whole genome shotgun sequencing project. | reverse complement strand
GTCCTGCCAGAACCTGAGGTAGGCCTCCGGGTCCGTGATCTTGGCCCCCAACCCGGGTGTCTCTTTCTGCTCCAGGATGGCCAGGGAGTATATTTTTTCGATGGCGGGATCGGTCCCGAACATCAGGACGATGACATCCTGAAAACCCGTGCCGGAGGCATAGATCGCGTAACCCAGATCCAGGTTGTCCGCGCCCCTGCCGGCATAGACCGTGAACTTGTCCTCTTCGTAGAGCTTGGCACTGGACAGGGTTCCCGGTACGACCCGCGTGATGGCCTCCTCGATCTCTCTCTGACGGTTCAGCTCGATCCGTTCGGCGGTCAGCAGGTTGACCACGGACAACAGGCCTCCGGAGATCAGGCCCACAGCGGTGAGGACTACGACCATGCGGACAGAGAGGCTCATGATGCCCTCCTTTCACCCAGGATGTGGGGCCGCGTGTAGCGGTTGATGAGGGGGACAAAGGTGTTCATGAACAGGATGGAGAACATGACACCTTCGGGGAATCCCCCGAAAAGCCGTATGATCCCGATCATGAAGCCGATGCCCAGAGCATAGATCCAGGCTCCGAGGGGCGTGATGGGCGAGGTTACCATGTCCGTGGCCATGAAGAACGCACCCAGGATGAAACCGCCGGCCAGGAAGTGAAACAGGGGCGAGGCATATTTCTCGGGAGCCATCAGCGAAAAGGCTCCTGTGAAGGCCCCCAGGGCCAGGATGATCCCTGCCGGGATCCTCCAGTCCATGGCTCTGCGAAAGAGCAGGAAGGCCGCACCGACCAGAAGCGCCAGCGCCGAGGTCTCTCCCAGGCAGCCGCCGGTGTTCCCCCAGAAGAGGTCTTGGATCGGGGCCATGGTGCCTTCGGCCAGGGCGTTCTGAAACTTGAGGCTCCCGAGCGGCGTGGCAAAGGTGGCGGAGTCGACCATGAGGGTGGCCGGTGGGGACCACGTGGTCATCGCCACGGGAAAGGCGACCTGCAGAAAGGCTCGTCCCACCAGTGCTGGGTTGAAAATGTTGTGGCCCAGTCCGCCAAATACCTGTTTCCCCAAGGCGATGGCCATCACCGCTCCGATCACGACCAGCTCGAGCGAGAGGTCGGGGGGCAGCGTCATGGCCAGAAGCAGTGCCGTGATCACGGCCGATCCGTCCCAGAGGGAGTGGAAAGGTTTTTTCCGGACCCGGAGGAACACGGCCTCAGTGGCCAGGCAGCCGATGAGGCAGGCCAGGTAGACGGCCAGCGCGCGAAACCGGAAGTAGTAGAAGGAGGCCGCCACCGCAGGGAGCAGGCTGATCACTACGGCATACATGATCTTGGGAACCGAATCCCGGCCCTTCAGGTGGGGTGAAGATCGCAGCAAGAATCCTGAGTCTGTCATGACTATGCGCTCTTTTTCCGTTTTTCACTGATGAGTTTGTTCTTCCCCAGGCGGATCCAGTGGACCAGGGGGATGTGTGCAGGGCAGGAAAATTGACAGCTGCCGCATTCCACACAGTCCAGGATCCCGATCGGCTCGGCCTCCGCCAGGGCGTCGTGCTTGACGTATTTCATGAGCCTTGTGGGGACCAGGCCCATGGGACAGTGGCTCACGCAGCGCGCGCACCCGATGCAGCTGTACTCGCGTGCCGGCCCGGCTTCGGCCCAGACCAGGATGCCGGAGGTGCCTTTGATCACAGGAACCGCCGTGGTCCATTGGGCCAGGCCCATCATGGGGCCCCCCATCACGAACAGGTTGCTTCCTTCCCTGGTCCCACCGCAGTGATCGATTATGTGTTGAAATGGGGTTCCGATCCGAGCCATCAGGTTCTTGGGCTCTGAGATCCCCGTACCGGAGACGGTCAGGGCCCGCTCATAGAGGGGCTTGCCCAGCGCCACGGCCTCCCAGACGGCCTTGGCCGTGCTCACGTTCTGCACCACCACGCCCACATCGAAGGGCAGCCCTCCACGCGGGACCGCTCGCTTGAGGAGGGCGGAGATCAGGTTCTTCTCAGCACCCTGGGGGTATTTGGTTTTCAGCAGCGCGAACTCCACATCGAAGGGATAGGAGGTCTGCTTGAACGCTTCGTAAACGTCCGGTTTGTTGTCCTCGATCCCCACGATGATCCGCCTGGCCCCGGTGGCGATACGAACGAGCTCGGCCCCTTTGATGACGGCATCCGGATGCTCCAGCATGACCCGATGGTCGGCCGTGAGCAGGGGCTCGCACTCGCACCCATTGACGATCACGGTGTCAATGGGCTTGTCCTTGGGGGGGGTCAGCTTGACTGCGGTCGGGAAGGCGGCGCCGCCCAGCCCGACGATGCCGGCCTCTTTGACCTTGCGGCGGATATCGTCCGGGGAGAGGGCCAGGGGTGCATGCTCGGCCCGGATCTCCGGCGCCGGCCGGTCCTCTCCGTCGTTGGAGATCGTGACCGCCGTCACTGGTTTACCCAAGGGGTGGGGAAATCCGTCCACCGATAAAACCTTGCCCGAGACGCTGGAATGGACATTCGCAGAGAACAGGACCGGGCCTTCCCCGATCTTCTGTCCCATAAGGACCTCATCCCCCTTCTTGACCAGGGCCTTGGCCGGCGCCCCGAAATGTTGATGCAAGGGGATCATCACTTTGTCGGGAGCGGGGAGGGACTCCAGGGGCAAGGACTCGGAGAGGTGCTTGCTCTCGGGCGGATGCACACCGTGGGGAAAGGTCTTTTTTTTCATGTTCGTATTGATTGTGGCCTATAAAATGAAAAAATAAGTGTATTCGGTCTGGGCCCTTCTTGTCAACCGGCGGTGGTCCGTGGAGCTGCTCGATGAGTTGACTGAAACGTGCCTGAAGAGAGGGGGTGGGAGACAGGATTCCCGGGTTCTGCAATATTTTGCGTTTTTACCAATAAATCTGTAGTATAGGACGGGGATATATTCGAAGCTAATGTCGGTCTGGAGAAAACGATGGGCGTTACTATAAGCGAGGTTCGAGGACGCAAGGCCCTCAGGCGATTCATCCATCTTCCGGCTGAGATCCATGCCAACCACTCGGCCTGGGTGCCGCCCATTTATGTGGATGAGCGCAACTATTTTGATCCCAAAAAGAACAAGGCCTTCAGCTACTGCGATACCACCCTGCTGCTGGCCTTCCGGGACGGCAGGGCTGTCGGCCGTATCATGGGGATCATAAACCACCGATACAATGAATATCGCAAAGAAAATACGGCCCGGTTCGGGTTCCTGGAGGCATGGGAGGACCGGGATGTGATCGGCGCCCTCCTAGGACATGTCGAGAAATGGGCCAGGGACAAGGGCATGGATCGGATCGTGGGGCCCTATGGTTTTACGGATCAGGACCCGGAGGGCTTCATGATAGAGGGCTTCGACAGCCCCTCCACCATCACCTGCTACTACAACTTCGACTGGATGCCGGCCATGATCGAATCCTTTGGCTACTCCAAGGACATCGACTATGTGGTATATCGGCTGGAGGTTCCCAAGGAGTTTCCCGAGTTCTTCAAGAAGATCTACGAAAGGGCCCGGAGGAAGGGAGATTTCGAGGTTTTCGAATTCAAGAAAAGGAAAGAGTTCAAGCGATACATCAAACCAGTCCTCCATCTGATGAACGAATGCTATTCCGGCAGCGACATCTACGGCTACACGCCCCTGGAAGAGAAGGAGATGGACGAGCTGGCCGCCCGCTACCTCCCACTGCTCGATCCGCGTTTCGTCAAAGGCGTAAAAAAGGACGACGAGGTGGTGGCCTTCATCATCGGCATGCCCAATCTGGTGGAGGGCATACAGAAATCCAAGGGCCGCCTGCTTCCGTTCGGGATCTTCAAGATACAGCGGGCCTCCAAGAAGACCAAACAGCTCGACTTCCTGTTGGGGGCCATCAAGGAACCCTATCGCGGGAGGGGGCTCGATGTGCTCATGGGCATGAAGATGCTCGTATCCGCTCAGGAGGCCGGCATGGAGGTCATTGACACCCATCACGAGATGGAGTCCAACCTGCGTGTCCGAGGCGAGATGGAGCGGATGGGGGGGGAGATCTATAAGCGCTTCCGCATCTATCAGAAGAGCCTCCCTCCAGCGGGAAACGCGCAGGTGTAGCCCCGGGCCGCCGGGTTGCTATTTCGCTTCCGCCCAATTGATCCCCCACGCCAGGTGGACCTTCAGCGGAACCCTGAGTTCCAGGGGGGATTCCATCTCTTCCCGGACCAGCTTTTCCGTTTCTTCGTATTCACCCTCCGGGACCTCGAAAACCAGCTCGTCGTGGACCTGGAGGATCATACGGGCCCGTAGCTCATGGGCCCGCAGAGCCTCCCAGACATCGATCATCGCCTTCTTCATCAGGTCTGCGGCCGTTCCCTGGATGGGCGTGTTCAGGGCGATGCGGCGGCCGGCCTGCTGGGCCACACGGTTGGGGCTGCGCAGTTCGGGCACGGGGCGCCTTCGGCCAAGGAGCGTCTCCGAGTATCCCTTTTCCCGGGCCTCATCCACGCTGGACTCCAGGAATCGGAAAACCCCCGGATATTTCTCGAAATATCGGTCGATAAAGCCCTGGGCCTCTCGGTTGGTTGTGCCGAGTTCCTTGGCCAGCGAGAAGGCTGAGGTCCCGTAGATGATGCTGAAATTGATGATCTTCGCCCTGCGGCGCGGCTCGTCTTCGAACAGAGCTCCCTCGTCCCCGAAGACCTGGTTGGCCGTCTCCTGATGGATGTCGCGGTCATGGATGAACGTATCGATCAGGACCGGGTCCTCCGACAGGTGGGCCAGGACACGCAGCTCGATCTGTGAATAGTCGGCGGACAGGAACAGGTGGCCCGGTTCGGGAACAAAAGCCTGACGAAAGCGGGGCCCCCATCGGCCGCGCACGGGAATGTTCTGCAGGTTGGGATCGCTGGAGGAGAGCCGGCCGGTGGCGGCCACCGTCTGGTTGTAGGACGTGTGGATCCTCTGTGTCTCGGGATTGATGAGCAGAGGCAGGGAGTCGGCATAGGTCGACTTAAGCTTGGCCAGCTGCCGGTATTCCAGGGTATGCTGCGCGATGGGATAGTCATGCGCCAGCTCCTGGAGCACGCTCAGGCTGGTGGAGAACTCTCGTGTCTTTTTGGTCTTCTGGGTGGCGGGCAGCTGCAGCTTTTCGAACAGGACACGGGCGAGCTGCTGCGGGGAGTTGAGGTTGAATTCTTCGCCACTGAGTGCAAAGATTTTTTTCGTCAGATCTTCTATCCCCTCTTTTAGCTCGTCGGACAGATCACCCAGGACCTGGGGATCGATCTTGATCCCCCACATCTCCATCTGTGCCAGCAGGGGGATCAGGGGGCGCTCGATCTCCTCGTACAGTCTGGCCTGGCCCTTCTCCTCGATCTTCGGGGCCAAGATATCTGCGAGCTGCAGCGCCAGGTCGGCGTCCTGGCAGGCATACGGTGTTGCCCGCTCGATGTCAACCGCGTCCATGGTGACCTCGTCCCGGCCCTTTCCGACCACCTCGTGGTAGTCCATGGCCTTGACCTGGAGATAGGTCAGGGCCAGGCGGCCGAGGTTGTGTTGGCCCCAATTGGGCTCGTTCAGGTAGGACAGCACCATCGTGTCCCGGTCGATGCCCCGGACAGTCATGCCTTCCCGCTGCAGCACGATGAGATCGTATTTTATATTCTGGCCGATTTTTTTGATGTCCTGATCGGCCAGGACCGGCTCCAGGAGCTCCAGAGCCTTATCCTTGGGGATCATTTCGGGGGCGCCGAGATAATCGTGGGCCAGGGGGAGATATGCGGCGGAGCCCCGCTCCAAGGCAAATGACATGCCCACCAGACGGGCCCGGGTCGGGGCCGGGCTGTCGGTCTCGGTATCCAGAGAGACTGTCTTGGCCGTATTTATCTCAGCAATCAGCTTTTTGAGGTCCTTGACCTGCAGGATGGTCGAATATCTGGTCTGTGACTGGCGGGAGCGGCCCATGTAGTCCGACAGCAGCGACGTGAACTCCAGTTCCTGGAGCAGGGGAAGGAGTGTTTCGAAGTCCGGCTCTGTGACGGCAAGGGCCTCCAGGTCGAATTCCAGCTCCAGTCCGGTCTCGATGGTCACCAACCGGCGGCTTAGCTCGAGGCGGTCCAGGCTCTCATGGATTCGCTCTCGCGTGCGCGGGTTTTTCAGGTGGGAGAGGTTTGCCAGCAGGTTGTCAAGGGAATCGTACTCAATGATCAGGGCCTTGGCGGTCTTCTCTCCGATCCCCGTCACGCCTGGGACATTGTCCGAGGAATCTCCCCATAGGGCCAGGACGTCCACGACCTGGTCGGGCCGGACGCCGAACGTTTCCTTGACGGCCTTTTCATCCAGGTAATTCTCTTTCATCAGGTGGTATATCGAGGTGCCGGAATTCACCAGCTGGTAAAGGTCCTTATCGTGCGACACGAGGACCGCATGCACTCCCCGACTCGGAGCCTGGAAAGCCAGGCTGCCCAGGAGGTCGTCGCCTTCGTATCCCGACTTCGCATAAACGGGGATGCGCAGGGCCTTCAGAAGGTCTTTTACCATCTGGACCTGAGGGACCAGGTCTTCAGGCATGGGCTTCCGAGTGGCCTTGTAGTCATGGTACAGGGAATGCCGGAAGGTCGGCCCCTTGGAATCGAAAACCACGCCGAAGTATTCCGGCCCTTCCTGCTCGATGAGCTTGCGCAGGCCGGAGAGAAAACCGAAGGCCGCATTTGTGGCGACCCCCTGCGAATTGGTCAGTCCCCGGATCGCATAGTAGGCGCGGTAGAGAAGGGAATTGCCGTCGATCAGGAACAGGTTCTTTTTCTCTGTGTCGTGCATGATCGCGTCTGATGCCTCAAGCTCCGGAAACCGTCTCGGGGATGGGACTGGTGACTGTTTCAGAGGTGTGCGAACTTCCCTTCCTCGATCTCCCGGATCACAGCTCCGTGCTCGCCCTGGATGAGCTCCAGGATCTTCTCCGGAAGAGCACGGTTTGCAAGGAAGGAGGTGTAGTAGGCCCGCCGGGATGACAGGACTCGCCCGGCCTTGTAGACGGTGGTCTCCACGCAGTTTGAACCGGATCCCAGATCCTGGGTTTGCACGTGATAGGTTTCACGCTTGTGCTCCACTTCCGTGTTCAAGCCCGACATGACGAGTCCTTTTCGAATCTCTTTCATTATACTCGGAGGCCAGGCAAATGCAAGCCGGAAGGTCGGAGGAGCCCGAGGGGATCTTCCCAGGGGAAAAAGTCCTCTTTTGGCCCAATGCTGGGCTGGGCGGCGTTATTGACAAAGAGGGGCAAGATGGTATAATAAGATAACTTTTTTTGAAGTACGACCGACAGAGACCATACTACAATGATTATCGATATTGATAGACTGACGGAAAGCGGGCTGAGCGTCAGCGAGGATTTTGAGTTCTTCAGCACTGAGCTGGTGGAGGAGAACGCCGTGTTCCTCGAGCCCGTACACGCGGACGTCACCGTGAGGCGTGTCGGCGAAGAGATTTTCATCCAGGGCAGCATCACCACCCGGCTGAGCTTCGTGTGCAGTCGATGCCTCTCGCCATTCGAGTTCCGAGTGGATTCGGGTTTCGACCTCGTTTACCTGCCGGAGGAGCTGGAGCTGGTTAAGGACCAGCTCGATGAGGAAGACATCAGCCAGCTTTTCTTTTACAGCCAGAAGATCGAACTGAAGGACGTGGTCCTGGAGCAGCTCAACCTCACCTTCCCGGTCAGGCCCCTATGTGCCAGAGACTGCCAGGGGATCTGTCCCATGTGCGGCAACATCATCAAGGAAGGCAACTGTTCCTGCGCTGCGGGTGAGATGGATCCGCGCCTGGATAAATTCAAAGACTTTATAAGAGACAAGAGATAGGTAAATGGCTAATCCAAAAAGAAGACACTCCCATTCCCGAAAAATGAAAAGACGGGCCCATGATGCAATCGAAGTGCCCGCCCTTTCAATATGCTCCAACTGTGGCAACCCCAAGCTCCCGCACCGCGCCTGTCCGGAGTGCGGGTTCTACAAAGGACGGCAAGTCATAGAGGGATCGGAAGACTAGAGAGAGAGACTGACATGAGGATCGCCGTCGATGCCATGGGGGGAGATTTCGGCCCCGTAGTCACTGTCGCCGGGGCCGTCAGCGCCTCCAGGGAGTTTCAACTCGACGTGCTCCTGGTCGGGGCCGAAGCCGTAATACAGAAGGAATTCGATCGGATCGACCACTCCCGATCCAGCGTCACCATCGTGAATGCCGCGGAATCCATCGGGATGAGCGAAGGTCTCCTGTCCTTCCGCCGGAAGAAGAGATCGTCTATCCTGGTGGGAACCCAGCTGGTCAAAGACAAGCAGGCAGATGCCTTCGTCTCTACGGGGAACACCGGGGCGGTGGTCTACATCTCCAAAAAAGTCCTGGGCGCCCTCGAAGGAGTGGAGCGCCCAGCTCTCTCGCTCCTGGTCCCCACACTGAACGGGCTGACCCTGCTGACCGATGTGGGAGCCAACGTGAATTGTTCCGCCAAGCACCTGGAGCAGTTCGCGCACATGGGGCGTGTGTTCATGCAAAGTGTTCTAGGGATTGCCAATCCTCGGATCGCGCTCATGAGCATCGGCGAGGAGAGCATCAAAGGCAACGATGTGACACGTGAGGTGCATGAGCTGCTGGCCGCTTCCTCCCTGAACTTCGTCGGCAACATCGAGGGCCGGGACATCTATTCCGGCAAAGCGGATGTGATCGTCAGCGACGGCTTCACGGGGAATGTTGCCTTGAAGACCAGCGAGGGGATGATCGATACCTTGGAAAAGATCGCCCGGACTGAGATCATGCGGGACATCTTCGCCAAGATCGGATACCTGCTGCTGCGGCGGCACCTCAAGAGGATCTACAAGCGCGTGGATTACTCCGAGTACGGAGGCGCGCACCTGCTGGGGATCAACGGTGTCTGCATCATCGGCCACGGCCGCTCCAATCCCGTGGCCGTTAAAAATGCTATCAGGCTGGCCCGAGACTACGTCGTGAGTCGCGTTCAGGACAAGATCGCGAGCGAAATGGCGGGGATCAGCCAGGTCCTGAATGGAGTCCAGGCCTGATGAGATTCGATGGAAAAGTCACGCTGATCACGGGGGCATCCCAAGGTATCGGGGAGGCCCTGGCCTACGAGATCGCTCGAGAGGGCGCTGAGATCATTCTGCTGGACATCCAGCTGGACAAACTGGAGGCCGTGGCCGAGAATATTCGCCGTCAAGGCGGCAAGGCGGCGTCCTATGTGGCTGACGTGGCGCGCCTGGATCAGGTTACCGAGGTGGTCGATCAGGCCATCGCGGCACATCAGAAGATCGATCATGTCGTGAACAATGCCGGCATCACCCGTGACAACCTCCTCATGCGTATGAGGGAGGACGAGTGGGATGCCGTCCTGGCGGTCAACCTGAAGGGCGTCTTCAACCTCTCCAAGGCGATGATCCGGCACATGATGAAGAACAGGTCCGGCCGCATCGTGAACATCTCCTCTGTGGTCGGCGTGATGGGCAATGCTGGACAGTGCAATTACTCCGCCTCCAAGGCGGGAGTGATCGGATTCACAAAATCGCTGGCTCGCGAGGTGGCTTCCCGAGGGATCACCGTCAATGCCGTGGCGCCTGGCTATATCACGTCAGCCATGACCGAATCCCTTCCGGAGGGGGTCAAGGAAAGCTTCATGAACCTGATCCCCCTCAAGAGGTTCGGGACAGCGGCGGACGTTGCCGCGGCAGTAAAATTCCTGCTCTCGGATGAAGCCGGATACATCACGGGACAGGTGATCAATGTCAACGGCGGACTGCTCATGTAGCAGCCGTTTGTATATATCAATTTTGAGGAGGGAAAAGTGGAAAAAGACGAACTCCTGAACAAGATAAAGGCGATTGTGGCGGACAAGCTGAGCATTGGTGAGGACCAGGTCACGGAAGAGGCTTCTTTCATCGACGATCTCGGCGCCGATTCTCTGGATACCGTTGAGCTCGTGATGGCGCTGGAAGACGAGTTCGACCTGGATATCCCGGACGAGGAGGCGGAAAAACTGACCACGGTGGGCAAAGCCATCGAATACGTTCTCGCCAACGCAAAATAGACCGATCCCGGACAATCCAAGCATGGACAGATCATCGGATTTGTCGGGGCGGACGTCGGCCCGTCGGGTCGTCATCACGGGGATCGGTCTGGTCTCTCCTATTGGGATCGGCGTCGACCGGAATTGGGATGCTGCCCGGGAAGGACGAAGCGGCATCGGCCTCATCACCCGCTTCGATCCCTCTCAGTACAGCAGCCGGATCGCGGGCGAGTGCACGGAGTTTGATCCCCTGGCCTTCATCGATCGCAAAGAATCCCGCAAGATGGACAGGTTTATCCAGTATGCCGTGGCCGCGGCACAGCTGGCCGTGGAGGATTCAGGCATCGACACAGCTCTACTGGAGGGGGACCGGACCGGCGTGTATGTCGGGTCCGGCATCGGAGGGATCGGCAGCATCGAAGATACACATAAGATCCTGTTGGAGAGGGGCCCGGGGCGCGTGTCCCCATTCTTCCTCGTCTCTACGATCATCAATGAGGCCGCGGGGCAGATCTCGATCCTGTTCAAGTCGGGGGGGCCGAATTCGGCCCCGGCCACGGCCTGCTCCACAGGCACCCATTCCATCGGGGATTCCTGCCGCATAATCTCCCGGGGAGAAGCGGACATCATGCTTGCCGGCGGGGCGGAAGCGCCGATCACGCCCCTTGGAGTGGCGGGCTTCTGCGCTATGCGCGCACTTTCGACGCGCAACGATGCTCCCGAGGAGGCCTCCCGGCCCTTCGACAAGGAGCGTGACGGCTTTGTGGTGGGCGAAGGATCGGGGATCGTGGTCCTCGAAGAGAGGGAAGCCGCTTTAAAGCGGGGAGCGCGCATCTACGCGGAAGTCGTGGGATACGGCATGAGCGGCGATGCCTACCATGTTTCGGCTCCCCGGACGGATGGGGACGGGGCCTACCGGTGCATGCTGCGCGCGGTCACGGATGCGGGGATCGAGCTCACCGAAGTGGATTATATCAACGCGCACGGCACATCGACCCCCTGGAACGACAAGATCGAGACCCTGGCGATCAAAAAGTTGTTCGGCGATCATGCACAGAGGCTGGCCGTGAGTTCCACCAAATCCATGACCGGGCATCTTCTGGGAGCGGCCGGCGGCCTGGAAGCGAGCATGTGTGCCCTTGCCATTTTTCATCAGATCCTGCCGCCGACCATCAATTATCAGAATCCCGATCCCGAGTGTGACCTGGATTACGTTCCCAATGAGGCCCGCCCGACCGAACTGTCCTTTGCTCTGAGCAACTCCTTCGGATTCGGGGGTACCAATGGGACCCTCATCCTCAAGCGCCATAACTAGGGAACCATAGAAATAACCGTGGGGGTTGTCCCCATGAAAAAATGAGGAGGTCGCGTTGAATACGTTCGTATTTATCAAAAGAGTTCCCGATACCGAATCCAGCATCCGCATCGACCATGAGAACAATCGCATCATCGAAGAAGGGCTGAACTTTGTCATGAGCCCGTACGATGAATACGCGGTGGAGGAAGCCCTTCAGATCCGCGAAGCAAAGGGCGGGACGGTGACGGTGTTCTCAGTCGGCCCGGATGAGGCCCAGGTCGTCCTCAAGAAGGCCCTGGCCATGGGAGCGGACGAAGCGGTACTCATTCGCGACGATGCCCCAGAGAGCTATGATGGGCTCCGCACCGCCCGAATCATCGCTGAGGCAGTAAGGCAGAAATACCCCGCGTATGATCTGATCCTTTTCGGGAAACAGTCGATGGGTGCCGATAATGCCCAAGTTCCCGCCATGGTGGCGGAGATGCTGGGATTACCCCAGGTCAGCGTGATCACTCAGCTGGACCTGGATGGAAACAGTGCCACCGCTCTGAGGGAGATCGAGGGTGCATCGGAAAGAGTATCTGTCCCCCTGCCTGCGGTTGTCAGCGCTCAGAAAGGGCTGAACGAGCCGCGCTATGAAACCCTGAAAGGGATCATGATGGCGAAACGCAAGCAGATCCCCGTGATCACGACCGCTGAACTCGGATTGTCCGATGAGCAGCTCACACCGCAGTTGACGATCGTGCGCATGGAAACTCCGCCCGCCCGCGAGGCGGGAAGGATCGTCGAGGGAGAGGCGGCGGAGACGGCACGGCAGCTTGTCGACTTCCTGCACAATGTGGCCAAGGTGGTTTAGGAGGATTCGATGATACTGGTCTACATAGAAGTCAGAGACGGCAAGGTCAAGAAGTCATCACTCGAGGCCCTTTCAGAGGGGAAAAGGCGGGCAGGCGAGCTGGACACAGAGGCGCACGCGGTCATGGCGGGACACGGCCTGGAAAACCTGGCCTCGGAGCTGTATGCCTTCGGAGCCGCGAGGGTCCATGTCCTGGAGAACACTCTGCTCAGCCACTTCAGCCCCAGCGGCTTTGCCTTTGCGCTGAATACGCTGGTCGAGGAAATGCAACCCCGGGCCCTCCTGTTCTCAGCCACGGCCCAGGGGAGGGAGCTGGCCCCCCGTGTGGCCGCCAAGCTGGGAGTCGGTGTGGCCTCGGACTGTACGCTTTTAGAGGTGAAGGAAGGGGTGCTGGAGGCGACGCGACCCGTGTTTGCGGGGAAGGCCTACGTCACCTTCCGGCTGACGTCAACCCCCCAGGTCATCACGCTCCGTCCCAATGTGTTCTCCGCTGAAGAGGGGGGTGGATCCGGGGAAGCGCAGGTGAGAGAAGTCGTGGTGCCCGAGGACCAGACCCATGATAGGACGATCGAACAGCTGCGCGAAGAAGGAGCGGAGTTGGATGTAACCGAAGCCGAGATCATCGTTGCGGGCGGCCGCGGCCTGAAAGGCCCGGAGAACTTCGACCTGCTGCGCGATCTCACGCACATCCTCCCCCACTCAGCCGTGGGCGCGTCACGTTCCGCTGTGGATGCCGAGTGGATCGACCACCAACACCAGGTTGGACAGACGGGGAAGACCGTTTCGCCCGACCTGTATCTGGCCTTTGGCCTGTCCGGGGCCATCCAGCATCTTGCCGGGATGTCCTCCTCCAAATATATCGTGGCGGTGAACAAAGATCCCGATGCCCCGATCTTTAAAGTCGCTGATTTCGGCGTAGTCGGAGATCTTTTCGAGATCATTCCCCACTTGAAGGAAGGGCTGAAGAAGGTGCTTTCTGAATAGCCGGCCACAGTCAACCTTCGAAGGCCAGGACCTGTCTCCTCTTCTTGCTGGAGTGGAGCTCCCCGGAGACAGGGAGTATGTTTACGCGGAGCTGCACCAGGGAGGGCACGAAGCTCAAGCCCTACGGACAGCCTCCCACAAGGCGATCCTGGTCAGATATGGCCGGAAGACAGCTCGGCTTTTCTACGATCTCGGCAGAGACCCCGGCGAGCCCCATCCTATCGATCGTGGGGAGGGAGATGCGAGCGGGCAGCTATTCCTTACCCTGGAGGCGTTAAGGGAGAGGCTGCGGTCCGATCATCCTCGCCGTTGACTTCCAGGACCCCCTGACCTTTCTTTTCCCTGCGCCGCCGGCGCGAGTCCATCCACCAGGCTGCGATGACGAGCGTCATGAGCGGGTAGAGAGGGAGGGAATAGCGTGCCAAGGCCCCCAGGCTGGCATGGAGCAGGGTCATATATAGGAGGAACAATCCGATGAGGGTTCCTAGCTCCCTCCCGCTCCTGAATCGGACGAGCGCGATCCCAAACAGGGACAGGAACACAACGCTCTGTCCCAGGAAATACAGGGATGACCACCAGGTGTTTCCCAAGTACCAGAATGCCGGTATTTGCTTAAGGGTGTTGATGACATGACGCTGCGGGCGGGACCGGAGATCCTCCCACATGAGAGCCAGGAAGACGTCATCCTTCTCCATGTCCGTGATGAGCGCGGGATCCCTGCCGTGCTCTTGGAGGATGCGGTTTTCCTCCGCCACTGATTCCATAAGAGTGTCTTCCAGGGTTTTCCGCGAGATGAGAAATGAGTTGCGCTGTGAGAGGAAGTCGCCTCGGAAATACTCGACACCGAGGTTCGTGCTGACGAGGACCCAGCGTCCTGTGACAATGCGGTTGCGGAGAACCCAGGGAGAGATGGTCAGCAGGGTGACAGCTGTCGGTATCAGGAAGAAGGCGCCGAGCTTTCTCCAGGGGAAACGGTAGAATGGCCCCGAAGATCTTGTGCGCAACAACACGAGCGACAGGGCCAGGAACAGGGGGAAGAGCAGTGTCACGGCTTTGCACAGGGCGCTCAGCCCCGTGGCCAATCCGAAGAGCGCCAGGGAGCGGGGTGTGCGGGAACGGAGCGCGCGGTACGCAGTGAATACCATAGCCGAGGTCAGCAGCGTGAAGACTAGCTCGATCCAGAAACGCGGCACATACCAGACAACGAAGGGATTGAGGATGATCAGAATCCCGGCTCCCTGGGCCAGCTTGTCGGATCCGAAGACCTTCCTGGAAAAGATGTAGAATCCCACTCCCAAAAACCCCAGGCAGAGGGAGTGAAAGGCGATGAGGGCCGCGTGGTTATGGATTCCGAAAATGCGGTAGACCATACCCAGGAGGACCGGATAGACCGGACCTCTTCGGACTGAGCCGCCTAACGTCAGATCTGTGGCGAATCCGGCTGCGAGCTGGCCGAAATCGTCTACGTCGTCACACTTTTCCGGAAAGCGCGCGTAGAACGAATGGCCGAAGGCCAGCCCCACGGCCAGGCCCAGGAGCAGCAAAAACACAATGTGGTTGCGGTCTCGAGATGTGAGCCTCACGTGGCGCGCCCTCTCCTTCAGGAAAGGTGGTAGATGAGGATCGGGATCACTGTCCCCAGCACGATGCTGACCAGGACCTCAGCGGGCGTGTGTCCCACGTTCTCTTCGAGGCGCTCCGATATCCCCTTCTCCTCCAACAGCCGGTTTAATACGCGGGCCTGCCTCTCGATCTCGATCCGGACTTTGACCGCATCGTAAATCACCAGGATCGCCAGGACCAAGCCCGTCATGAATACCGGAGACAATCCCGTCTCCAGAAACAGGGCCGTGGTCAGAGACACCACCAGGGCCGTGTGGCCGGAGGGCATCCCCCCGTTGGTGGCCAGGGTCTTGCGGTTGATCTTCTTCTCCCGGAATAGGGTGACGATCGGCTTCATCACATTGGCCAGGGTCCAGGTTATGGCTACACTTAATACCAGGGGAGTCATGGTTTTTTCCCGTAGATGTCGACCTCGCCCGGCTGTATGATGTCGAGCAGGACCTGATTGCGCTCGGAGCGGCTCTCCCCCACGCTCGTTATGTATATAGCGGGTTTGTCCACCACCGGGCATTTGTTCTCGCAGATGCAGCATCCGGTGCAGGTCTCGAGGTCGATGACGGGTGCCAGGGGAGTCTTGACGGTCCCATCCTTAAGCTTGACCTCGATCTTGTTCAGTTGGATGGCCTTGGGTGAGACCGGGCAGTGTTCCTCGCACACGATGCAGGGAGTCCCGAATTTCCAGGGGATGCAGCGGTTGCGGTCGATCCAGGCTGAGCCCATCTTGACCTTGTTCTTGGCCTCGATGTCCAGTTCCTGGATGGCGCCGGTCGGGCAGACCTGCGTGCACAGGGAGCAGTAGTATTCGCAGTAGCCGATCCTGGGCACGATCATCGGGGTCCAGATCCCTTCGGGCCCAGCCTCTGCGAGGGTCGGCTGGAGGCCGTTGGTGGGACACACCTTCATGCACTCGCCGCATTTTACACATTTTTTGAGGAACTGTTCCTCTGGGAGGGCCCCCGGCGGGCGTATGAGTTTTTCCGAGGCCCGCTCCCGCGCCGGAGACAGGCGGAAGAAAGGCGCCGCAACGAACCCTGCGAAAGAGGAGAGGAGCAGCCTCCTGCGGTCCAGATCAACCAGCTTGCGGTCTTCAAGTGCGGGCTTGGGCCCGAATCCGATAGCCGCAGTGGGGCAGATGGCCCCGCAGGTGAAGCAGTAGTCACACTCCGACCGCTTCCACTCCGCATTGGGGAAAGGATCGGCCTGGGTCTGGCACTGCCTCGTGCAAAGATTGCATTTGATACACTTTTCCGCGTCGATGCGAAGCTTCAGCAGGTTCCAGCGGGCGAACAATCCCAGGAAGGCTCCGAGAGGACAGAGATAGCGGCACCAGAATCGCTCCCGCGTCATGTTGAGCATCAGGAGGCCCAGGAACAGGGCCCCGATGAAGAAGCCTTGCAGGAACACGCCGTTTAGGCTGAGAATCTCAAAATACTGGACGAGCCCGTCTCCCAGAAAGGAAAGGTTGGCGCTGTACAGGAGGCCGATGAGGCTCGAGGTAGTGTGATCCACTGCAGGCATGATCCCTACGGCAAAAGACCGGTAGAGCAGCGAGAAGGGATCCAGGAGCCCTATAAGATTGAGAGAGAACAGCGTGCTGATCAGGATGGGGAGCAGGAGGTAATACTTCCACACCGTGTGGTTGTCTTTGGGGAGCTTGGGCTTCATGAGCTTTGTTTTCTTAAAAAGCCAGGAGAAGAACTGGTGGAGGGAGCCCAGCGGGCAGAACCAGCCGCAAAAGACCCGGCCCAGGAGGAGCGTCAGGAGGATGGTCAGGCCGGCCAACAGGAAGGCCGGATAGAACACGCGTGATGCGACGAAGGTTGTCAGCGCCAGCAGGGGATCGAAATGGAAAAAGATCTCGACATGCCCGATGTAATCCCCCTCAGGGAAACGGGTTTTCAGCAGGAGATAGAAGAACAGGAAAAAAAAGGCGAACTGACTGAAGATGCGAAGGCGCTGCAGATTCCGGTATTTTCTAGAGAGTTCTTTTTTCAATGGTCACTTTCTCCAGGTCTGGTTCTCCGAGGCCCCGCTCTTGGGCGATCTGCAGGAAGCGCAACTCAGACGGATCGACATCCAGGAATGTGGCGCCCAGGGCATCAACGGCAACGTAGTCCACCCCCGCCACCACGGTCTTGTGTTCTTTGACATCGGACAGCCTGCCCCCTTGAGGCCCGTTTCTGAACAGGACGCGATAGGCATCCAGCACCGTCAGGGCAGGCTTGAAAAACGCCGCCAGGTCGACCATGCATTGATCCAGCCTCTGGTGCATCTGGTTGCGGTTGCCTCCGCAGGCCCCCAGCCAGTTCTTCATGCCCAGTGTCACGCGGGAAAGGCTGTGGTGTTTGGTGACTGGGACATTGATGATCTTGTCCACTTCGACAAAATCGCTGTAGATCTCCCATTCCTTGAGGAGCTCTCCGTTCAGCGGTATCTTCTTGAGCTTGTGTTCATTGGGGTATGGAACCTTGGCCCCGGCTTCCTTGGCGGCCTTGGAGATCCCGGAGCGCACATAGGTGCGACGGGCGGGATTGCAGGGATTGTCCATGACCGTGACGACCTTGGCGCCCGCCTCCACACACATCTCCACCATAGCCTTGACCACGTCCGGGTTGGTGCAGGCCCCCAGCTGAGGTGTTCGGTCCCAGCCGATGTTAGGCTTGACCAGAACCCTGTCGCCCTTCGCCACGAACTTTGACATCCCACCCAGGATATTCACGGCTTCCTTGGTGATGAGGGCCGGATCGTCACCCGTGACCTGGGCCAGCAGCGGGCCCGGATTTCCCTGTGGTAAAAAACCGTGCGGGAGGTTGAGCATTGCACCACCAACCGCCATGTTTTTGATGAAATTGCGTCTTTTCATGATCGTTATATTCCTTTCCCCAGCGAATCGACATACGCTATGATCCCCTGGTAGATTCCCACGGCGACCGCGGTACGGTAGCCTTCGGTCTGTAAACGGCTTTCCTCCTGACTGTTGCTGAGGTGGGAGATCTCGACCAGGGCGGACGGCATGTCCCCCCCGATCAGGACCCAGAACGGGCCGCTCTTGACCCCTTGATTCTTCACGCCCTTGTAACTTGTGTTCAGATGATCAACCAGCTGAGACTGCACACGCAGGGCCAAGTCCGTGGACTCCTTGATCTTATCCTCCCGCATGATCTGCCCGAGGATCTCGTTCAATCGACTGATGTTCTTGGTCGAGGTTGCATTCTCTCGAGCCACCGTCTCCATTACCGATGGATCGCTGGGGAGGTTCAGATAGAAAGTCGTCACTCCCGAATATCCCTTCCGGGGATTCGCGTTGGCATGGATGGATATGAAGAGATCGGCCTGCTGCTGGTTGGCAATAACCGTGCGGGTCTCAAGCGGGATGTAGATATCCGATTCCCGTGTCAGGATCACCTCCAGGTCGGTCTCCTTTTCCAGGATGGATTTCAGCTTGAGCGCCACGTCCAGGACCACGTCCTTCTCCAGGGTACCCTTCTTGCCGATGCAGCCCGGGTCCTTGCCTCCGTGTCCGGGATCCAGCACGACGCGCTTGACTCCCAGTCCGAGCTGGCGGGCCAGGCTGTATCCCTTCTGTGTGGGATCCGCGGGCTTGGGTGGCGTGGTGGGCTTGACATCGGGCACGGCATAGTCCGGATGGATGTCGATCACGATGCGGAAGGGATCGAAAAGATGAAAGACGTTATAGCGCTTGATCTCTTCGAAATCCAGGTCCACCACGACCCGGACCGTCGTGGAGTTTTTCTGCCCGATCCGGATCTGCTTCACATACCCGTTCTGCACCTTGATGACCTTGTTGTGAAGGATGGGGTTCAGCTTGGCCTGGTAGATGTCCACATAGATGCGGTCCGGCCCGAACAGGGCATCGGCGTTGTACTCGCGGAGCTTACCCACATCCACGGCGATGCGGGTGAAGGTGGCGTGAGTGTAGGGGCGCAGGTCATAGATCTCGATCCGCGTGTCGCGCTGACCGGAGGCGGGGATGAGGGCGCTGCACCCGGCCAGGAAGAGCAGGAATAGTAGGATCTTCTTCCGCATCATGCCCCGTATTTCTTGAGCTTCCCTCCATGCGCCAGCATCAGTGCCATGGCGTTCATGGCGGGGAATCGGCCGAGGTAGCCCTGGCTGCAGGCCCTCTCCGAGAAAGTCGAGACCAGGTCCGGCTGGGCGGCCTCGGCATGGATCAGGAAGGGATTGGGATGCCAGGAGTGGGACTTGAGCCCGCAGGGAGTGGAATGATCCGAGGTGACAACCAGGACATCGGGTTTGAGCGCGGTGATGCGCGGGATGAAGGTGTCCGCACGTGAGATCGCTTCCGTCTTGGATGCAAAATCGCCGTCTTCTCCGGTGGAATCGGTTTTCTTGAAGTGGACATAGAAGAAATCGAATTCGGAGTAATTGCTTTCCAGCGCGGAGAACAGGTCGGAGATCTCCGGGCCGACCTCGGGCACCTCCATGCCCACCAGCTTGGCCAGCCCTTTGTACATGGGGTAGTTGGCGATGGCCGCGGGGCGGAGTTTGAAGCGCTCCTGCATGGTGGGGATATCGGGATATCGGGCGAATCCCCGCAAAAGCACGGTGTTGGCCCTGTCCCGGCCCTTCAGGATCTCGGTCGCCCTGTCCAGGAAGGCGTTGACCAGCGCGGCCGTGTCTTGGGCCTCTGGTTGGAGCGCCTCTGTATACGCACGGGGCTTCTGCTCTTTCTGGGGATCCGCGTCGGAGAGCGCGTCCCGCAGTCCCGTGCGCGTGAATCTTACGACGAACCGGTGTTCTTTGCCGGGATACACCGTGATGTCCGCGCCTTCGATCGGGGCCAACTCCTGGTTAAGCGCGCGGCACAGCTCCCGGTTTTTTTCTGTGGGAATCCGGCCCGCCCTGCGGTCGGTAATGAGGCCGTCCTGCAAAGTGGCAAAGTTGCCCCTCGCCACCAGGTCGTCGGGGCCGACCTCGACGTCAACGCCCAGGGCCTCCAGGATTCCTCGCCCCAGCTGGAAATGCATGGGATCATAGCCGAATAAAGAGAGGTGCGAAGGACCGCTGCCTGGTGTTATCCCCATGGAAACAGGCTCGGTAAGGCCGCACGCCCCTTCCAATGCAAGGCGATCGAGGTGGGGAGTATCTGCTGTTTCCAGGGGAGTCCGTCCGTCCTGCGGCAGGTCACCGAGTCCATCCATCACCAGCAATACGATCTTCGATTCCGTCTGGACGCACAGGTCCGAGATGATCCTGTCGATTCCACTCATGTCATGCCCACTATAAGGAATTCCCCGAGTGCAGTCAAGCCAGCCAACCTGCCCCCGCCCTCCCCCCTTACCAGGAAAAGACATTATTTTTATTGCCTACCCGCCCACACTCCAGAAACCTTTTGCCGCGGTCGCTTCTCTCCATCATTTTTGAGCCTTGTGGCAGCAATATTGCGGGCTTAAATCGGAATAATTTCGACCGATTCAAGACTTCGTTTACATTGCCTGAGGCCTCTGATAAAATCTCTCCATGGATAAGGTTTACATACTCGATTTCGGCTCTCAGCTCACCCAGCTGATCGCGCGCAAGGTCCGAGAGCTGGGTGTTTATTCAGAGATTTTCACCTATAAACTACCCATTTCCAAACTCAAAAAGGACCGCCCCTCTGCCCTGATCCTCTCCGGCGGACCTCAGAGTGTCTATGACGAGGGATCTCCCCTCCCACATCCCGAGATCTTCAGCTTGGGGATCCCGGTCCTGGGTATCTGCTACGGGCTCCAGCTCATGGCCCATCTCCTTGGCGGCAGGGTCAGTCCGAGCAGGAAAAGGGAATATGGCTTCGCAGAACTCGAGGTCGAAGACCGTTCCGGCCTTCTGTCCGGGATCAAGGACCGCGGTCAAGTCTGGATGAGCCATGGGGACAAGGTGGAGGCGATTCCCCCAGGATTCCAGGTCAGTGGAGTGACATCAAATTGCCCCACGGCCGTGATCGAGAACCGGGAGCGGAGCTACTTCGGGGTTCAGTTCCATCCCGAGGTCATCCATACAGAGCAGGGGCTCAAGGTTCTCTCCAACTTCCTGTTTGAGCAGGCCGGGCTTAAAGCCGAGTGGAGCATGGGTTCTTTCGTAGACCGGAAGGTGAGCGAGATCCGGGATCGGGTCGGCGACGGCCATGTGATCTGCGGCCTGAGCGGCGGGGTCGATTCCCTGGTCGCCTCCATGATCATAAGCCTCGCCATCGGAGACAACCTCCACTGCATTTTTGTGGACAACGGCCTTCTGCGCAAGGACCAGTATCTGTCTTTGATGAAGAAATTCAAGGCCAGCTTCTCCTTGAATGTGGTCGGGGTGGATGCCTCAGAGCTCTTTCTGGATAAGCTCCAGCGTGTGACCTCTCCGGAGCGGAAGCGCAAGATCATCGGACGGGAATTCATCCGCATCTTCGAGCAGGAGGCCCAGAAGATCGGGGGCGCGGATTTTCTCGCACAGGGCACTATCTATCCGGATGTGATCGAAAGCAATCCGGTCAAGGGCCCCTCCTCCAGCATCAAATCACACCACAATGTGGGTGGCCTACCCAAGGGCCTGAGGTTCAAGCTGGTGGAGCCGCTACGCGAGCTTTTCAAAGACGAGGTTCGGGCCCTTGGCCTGGAACTCGGTGTGGACAAAGATTTCATCGCACAGCATCCCTTTCCGGGGCCTGGCCTGGCTGTGAGGATCGTGGGGGAGGTGACCAAGGAGCGGCTGCGGATCATCCGCGAGGCCGATGACATCATTCTTCAGGAGGTGGGGGCCGCGGGACTGTACGACCTGCTCTGGCAGGCCTTCGCGGTCCTGCTGCCGGTTCGTTCGGTGGGGGTGATGGGGGACCGCCGCACCTACCAGCGTGTGGTTGTGGTGCGTCTCGTCCAGAGTGTCGATGGGATGACCGCGGACTGGTTCCCCGCAGACAACGAACTCCTGTCCCGGGTCTCCAACCGCATCGTGAATGAGGTCCCGGGCGTAAACCGCGTGGTATACGACATCACCTCTAAGCCCCCGGGGACCATAGAATGGGAATGATCGAAAATCCTATGACTGGAAAGCGCTGACGCCCATGGCATCGGAATTCGTCCACCTACATACCCACTCGGATTTCAGCCTCCTCGATGGAGCGGTGAAGCCGGCAGAGCTGGTCGATGCGGCGGTCCGAGCACAGATGCCCGCCGTCGCCCTCACCGACCACGGCAATATCTTCGGCGCTATTCCTTTCTTTCAGGCGGCACGGGACAAGGAGATCAATCCTGTCCTCGGGTGCGAGGTATATGTGGCGCCCCTGGGAAGGAAACACAAAAAGCCCTTCACGGCGGGACCCGGGCACTACCACCTGGTGCTCCTGGTGAAGGATACTGTCGGCTATCGGAATCTCTGCCAGCTCATAACCAAGAGCTATCTGGAGGGCTTTTATTACCGGCCGCGCGTGGACAAGGAGCTGCTCGCAGAATTCGGGGAAGGGCTGATCGCCCTGTCGGCGTGCCTCAAGGGTGAGGTCAGCGATCACCTGAGCCAGGGACAGGAGGAGAAGGCAGAAGAGGCCGCCTTGACCTACATGTCCCTGTTTCCCAACGGAGATTTCTACCTCGAGATACAGGACCACGGCCTGGAGCCGCAGAAGAAGATCAATCCGCATCTTATCCGGCTGGGGCACAAGCTCGGAGTCCCCCTGGTCGCTACGAATGATGTCCACTATCTGAATAAGCAGGATGCAGAGAGCCACGATGTCCTCCTGTGCATTCAGACCAACAAGCGCCTGTCGGATAAGGACCGCATCTGCTTTGGAAGCAAGGAGTTCTACTTCAAGTCCGAGGAGGAGATGCTGGCGGCCTTTCCGGACTTACCGGAAGCCGTCTCCAATACGGCCCGGGTGGCGGCGAAGTGTGATTTTGAGATCACTTCTTCTGGGTATCATCTCCCCCGGTTCGATCCTCCGGATGGAGAATCGCTGGGTGAACACTTCGAAGGAGTGGTGCGGGAGGGGTATGAGGAACGGATGCAGCTGCTCTCCCCGCGTATCGCGGCTGGTGATCTGCCCACCGCCAGGGAGTATGAAGAGCGCCTGGAAAAAGAGATCCGGCTGGTCAGGGAGATGGGATTCGAGGGGTACTTCCTGATCGTTTGGGACATGATCCGTTTCGCACGTTCCCAAAACATTCCCGTGGGGCCGGGTCGAGGATCGGCAGCGGGGAGCCTCCTGGCATACAGCCTCGGGATCACCCAGATCGATCCCCTGGAATATGATCTCCTTTTCGAGAGATTCCTCAATCCGGAGCGCATCAGCCTCCCGGATATCGATATCGATTTCTGCGGGCGCCGCCGCGACGAGGTGATCACGTATGTGACGCAGAAATACGGCCGCGACAACGTCAGCCAGATCATCACCTTCGGGACCATGGCGGCCCGCCAGGCCATCCGGGACGTGGGGAGGGCGCTGGAGGTCCCGCTGCCCGAGGTGGATAAGATCGCCAAGATGATCCCCCCCTTGGGAGAGGATTCCTCCATCTCCGCCGCATCCGAAAAGATCCCTCAGTTGAAATCCTTGAGAGAGAAGGACCCGAAGGTGGCCAACCTGCTGAATGTGGCCAAGCGGCTGGAAGGACAGGTCCGGCACGCCTCCATCCATGCGGCAGGCATCGTGATCACACCCCGGCCCCTGGTGGAATTCATGCCACTGTACCAGTCGGCCAAGGAGGAGATCACGACCCAGTTCCCCATGCAGGACGTGGAGTCTATCGGGCTCCTCAAGATGGACCTGCTGGGCCTTCGGAACCTGACCGTGATCCAGGACACCATCGAGCAGGTGCAGGAGGCGACCGGGGAACTGATCGTCCTGAAAGAGATCCCCCTGGATGACGAGGCGACGTTCCGTGTGTTCCAGGAGGGCAACACCGACGGTGTCTTTCAGTTCGAAAGCTCCGGCATGAAAGATCTCCTGCGGCGCTTTCGGCCGGAAACCTTCCGCGATCTAATCGCCATGAATGCCCTGTACCGGCCGGGCCCCCTCCAGAGCGGCATGACCGAGGATTTTATCCGCTGCAAGCACGATCCCGAACGGATCAAATACGATCCTCCTGAGCTGGAGCCCATTCTCAAGGAGACCAAGGGGCTCATCGTCTACCAGGAGCAGGTCATGCGGATCGCCACGGATATCGCGGGCTTCACCATGGCAGAGGCGGACCTGCTGCGCAAGGCCATGGGCAAGAAGAAGACGTCCGTCATGAAGGCCCAGAAAAAACGCTTCGTGGACGGCGCCAAGAAGATCGGGATCAGTTCGGCCAAGGCCAACAAGATCTTCGAACAGATCAAATATTTTGCGGGCTACGGTTTCAACAAGTCGCACAGCGCGGCGTATGCATTTTTGGCCTTTCAGACGGCCTTTCTCAAGGCCCATTACCCAGTGTTCTTCCTGGCTTCGCTCCTGACATCAGAGGCGGAGAGGGGCGCCACACCCCAGGTGGTCAAGTATATCAACGAATGCCGGGAGATGGGGATCACGGTGCTTCCCCCGGACATCAACCGGAGTGAACTGCATTTCAGCGTGGAGGGAGACCGCATCCGGTTCGGCCTGGTCGCGGTGAAGAATGTGGGAGAAGGGGCCGTGAGGGCCTTGATCAAGGCCCGCCGCGGCCTGGATGGGGGCAAGGGTTCCTTCGGCTCTCCTTTTGATATCTGCCGGGAGGTGGAACCCAAGGCTCTCAACCGGAAGGTCATCGAAAGCCTCATAAAATCCGGAGCCATGGACGGCCTGGGCTTCCGGCGCAGCCAGCTCTTCGGACTCATCGACGCGATCATCGCCTATGCCGGGGATTATCAGAAGGCCATGGCCTCAAACCAAACCCTCCTCTTCGGTTCCGGGCAGCTCGAGCCACCGCCCATGCCCCGGGGGATCCTCGAAATGAGCGAATGGGACGAGCAGGTCTTTCTGGCACATGAAAAAGAGGCCCTGGGATTCTATCTCAGCGGCCACCCGCTCGCCCAATACGGACGCAGGCTTAAAGGCCTGATCACGCACTCGATCGATCGCCTGGATGATAACCACTCGACAGAGAGGGAGGTCAGCCTGGCCGGCATCGTCTCTACGATCCGGCTGCTGAAGACCCGGAAGGACGAACGGATGGCCACCTTCGTGCTGGAAGACATGAGCGGGCGGGTGGAAGCGGTGGCCTTCCCGGATTGTTACAGGAGCTGCTACGATTCCATTCGGGAGGATCTGTTGGTCTGGGTCAAGGGGCGGCTGCAAGGCAATGGAGAGCGCAACAAACTCCAGGCTCTCCAAGTCATGCCCCTGGAAAAGGCGTTTCAGATGAGGGCCAAGAGGATGGTCCTGCGGATCGCGTTGGCTGGACTCGAGCAGACCGTGTTCGGTGAGCTGAAAACCATTTTGAGCGAAAATCCCGGGGAATGCCCGGTATATTTCGAGCTGGAAACGGACGATTCCGGGAAGCTGGTCGTCCAGTCGGTCGACATCCAGGGCATAGCTCCGACCGACCGATTCATCAGGTCTCTGGAAGACCTCCTGGGTGAAAATACGGTCTTCATCCAGTACTAACAGACGAGAGGAGCCGAACAATTGAGCAAGTATACCTTCTGGAGCGTTCTTCATCAGCATGTGAACGTGGCCCTGACCGAAGACCTGTCCCATTATGCTCAGGGCGAGACCTTTTGGCAGGCGATGCAGAACCTGTGTGAGACACTTCCCGAATGCCCCCCTTCGGCCATCCCCGAGGAAGAGGATATCAACCTCAGGCTCCGCATGTATCAGATGACGGGGATCAACCGCGTGGAGATCTTCATTGATCAGGGAGCGGACGGTTTTGCCATAAAATGCGCGAATACGCGCAGCCACATTGCTGCTGGTTCGGAGCAGGAGGCGCTGAAAAACTACGTGACGGCCAAGGCATCCACTTCTGTGGTCAATACCGGAGAGGTCGCGAAGGCCTGATGCGCCTGCCCGATGTTTGACAGGGAATGGAAAAAAGTGATAACTACAGGGAGAAACAGGTCCAGTTGATGTGGTAGCCATGGCGTATCGAATCCTTGTCGCAGACAGCAGCCCCTCGGCCCTGAAGGCCCTGCATCTTGCTTTTCAGAATTCCCACTACGACCTTTACACCTCTGCTGACGGCAACGAGGTGATGGGGCTTCTCGCTCAGGTCAATCCGGACGCGATCGTACTGGGCCTGAGCCTCCCTCAGGCCGATGGCTATGAGTTGGCGCTGCAGATCCGGCAGTTGGAGGAATTCGAGCATACTCCGTTGATACTGCTGCAGCCGGCGTTCGAAGATCTGGATGAAGACCGGTTGACCGGGCTGATCTATGATGAGATCGTGAGCAAGCCGTTTGACTCGGAAGAGCTGGCTCACAGGATCCGGACGTTGATCAGCGGAACTCGGGATCCGGAATCGCTCCCTGAAGAGCCGGGACCCGCCCGGATCGAGGCCGGCGGCACCGAGGGAGTGATCTCGGGAGCGCACTCCGCACATGCCCCTGACGATGCATTGCGAAGTCAGATCAAGGAGGAGATCCTTGAGATGGAGCGTGAGCTGGAAAAACGGATATCGGCCCGGGTCAAGGCGGAACTCAAGGCCTGGCTGCAGTTTGACCAGCCGGGAGAGCGGGAGAAATCGTGACCCCATCCCGTCATCCTCCGATGCTGGACTGGGCACGGGAGGAGGGACGCCATGCTCATTGCTGTTGATATCGGCAACACCAATATCGCAATCGGGATATTTGAGGGGGAAAACCTCGCTGAAAACTGGAAGATCCGGTCTGATGCGGAAAAGACCTGTGACGAATACAAGGTCATCCTGCGGGGGTTGCTGCGGTCCTCTTCTCTGGAGGAGGAGCAGGTCACGAGTGGCATCCTCTCCAGCGTCGTGCCTCCACTCACTCCCGTATTTCAGAGCATCTGCCGCGGCATGTTTCAGATCAAACCCCTGATAGTCGGGCCCGGTTTGAAGACGGGCATGCCCATTCTGTACGAAAATCCCATGGAGGTGGGAGCTGACCGGATCGTGTCTGCCGTGGCCGCCTTTGAAAAATTCGGGGGTCCCTGCATCGTGGTCGACTTCGGGACCGCGACGACCTTCGATGCTGTATCCGCCCGCGGAGAATATCTGGGTGGGGCCATTGCTCCGGGCGTCCGAATCTCGGCCGAGGCCCTGTATGCGAGGACGGCAAAACTTCCGAGCATAGAGATCCTGAAGCCGGAAAAGGCGATCGGCCGGACAACCGTGTCCAGCATGCAGTCCGGCCTGTACTTTGGCTATGTCGGGCTGGTATCTTCCCTGATCCAGAGGTTCCAGGGAGAGTTGGGCGGAGAGGCTGCGGTGGTCGCCACCGGAGGTTTTGCGTCGCTCATCCGCAGCGAGATAGCCGACATCGGTTACTACGAACCGGATCTCGTTCTGGACGGACTCCGCCTTCTTCATGGACGGAACAGGAAAAGCTGACGCTCGCGCGGTGCTCATGAAAGACCGGGAACGGTATTATCAGACCATCGCACGCCAGATGTTTTCCTATCGTGGCGCTCCCTTTGTCCTGTCATCCAGGGAAATCGAGACCGCCGAAGCCTGGGAAGCAGAAGGCATCCCGTTGGCCACGGTGCTTGAGGGCATGAAGCGGGCATATGAAGTCTTCCGGGGCGGCCGGGGGCGAAAGGGCCGGAAGCTGTCCCTGGTTTTCTGTCACCCACACGTGCTTAAGGCCGATGCCCTCCTCCGGGACAGGGGCGTGGGGCGAAGCGAACAAAAGGTGACACAGGAGGGCAAATGCAGCGAGATCGGGAAAGCGGTGGACACGTTCCTGGCGGAACTTCCTCCTCCGGTCCGGGAGCTGGGAGACATTTTTGCCGGGCTCCAGAAAGAACTGGCCCGGGGCTCGTGTGATCCCGAGCGGCTCGAACGCCTGGATGAATCGATCGAGTCGCGGCTCATCCATATGGCGTCCGATGAGGACCTCTCTCGCCTGACTCGTGAAGTACAAAAAGAACATGGCATCTCGGACCGTGAGGAACTGTCCCGGCTGGTTCGCATCAAGTGGATCAAGTCCCTCCGTGAGAAATACAAGATCCCCCATGTGTCGCCCTTTTACTACTGAGCCGGCAGCATGGTACAAAAGATCCTCCAGATTTTAAAGGAACACGGCGATGGGCTCAGCCTCCAGTCTCTGGCGAGGGGACTGCGGCTACTTCAGCGTGAGAAGCCCCTGCTCAGGCAGAAGCTTCTGGATCTGGAGGACAGAGGTCTGGTGCTGCAGGTCAAGCGTCGCTATTTTCTGCTCCCTCAATCCCGGATCGTAAAGGCCCGTGTGGTTCATGTGGGGAGGTCTTTCCTGTTTGCCCGGCCTGAAAAATCCGGGGGGCCGGACGTCTATGTAGCCGCCCGACACGCGGCAGGAGCAGTGCTGGGCGATACCGTGGAGCTGGTCTCGAGCGAGCCGGGGCCGGAGGAGAAGCCTGCGGGAAAGATCCTGCGGGTCCTTGAGAGGAGCAAGAGCACGGTTGTGGGGATCTATCGGGCGGACCGGGGGCTGCCCCACATTGTGCCCTATGACTCCCCCTCAGATGAGGAGATCGTGCTGACCATCCCCGGTCAATCGCCTGCAGAAGACGGCGAGGTGGTTGAGGTAGACCGGGAGACGCGGCGTGTTGTGCGGGTGCTGGGTTCGCTCGAGGATCCAGGCGTGGACCTGGAGATCGTGGCGCGCAAGTACGACCTCCCGCAAGCGTTCTCAAACGAGATCATGAAAGAAGCCGAGGAAGTGTCTCGGTCCGGATTCGAAAATCCCGGGGAGAGGGATGATCTGCGGGATTGGGATATCCTCACCATCGACGGCGCAGACGCCCGGGACTTTGACGATGCCATCAGCATCCGTGAGGAGGGGACCGACCGCTTCCTCCTTGGGATCCACATCGCGGATGTGTCCCATTTTGTGCGCCAGGGCTCGGCCCTGGACCGAGAGGCTTTTCGTAGGGGCACGAGCGTCTACTTTCCGGAAAAGGCCCTGCCTATGCTCCCTGAGGTCTTGTCCAACGGAGCCTGCAGCTTGAAGCCCGATGAAGACCGCCTGGCTGTTTCGGTCCTGCTTGATGTGGATCGAGAGGGGAAGGTCCTGACAGCGCGGTTCAGGCCCACATGGATCCGCTCGGCCGCACGGCTCACCTATGATGAGGTGGAGCGGTCATTTGTGGAAAATGGATCGGGGCCTAGGGACCGGGATTCTCCCTCTTCTGCGCTGTCTCTCATGCGGGATCTGGCCGGAAAGATGCGCCGGAACAGGGTGGAAGCTGGGAGCCTGGATTTTTCTCACCCTGAACCCCGGCTGAGCTACCAGGAGGGACGGTTGGTCGGTGTGGAGACCTTCCTGCCTGCAGAGGCCCACGGATTGATCGAGGAGTTCATGTTGGCCGCCAATGAAGCGGTGGCCTCCTATCTAGAGGAAAGGTCCGTTCCCTTTCCTTACCGCGTCCATCCCCCCCCGGCCCACTCCGACCTGGCGGTGCTCAGGGCGAGATTAGCTCAATTCGGGATCCCCCTGCCCCCTCCGGAGAAGGTTGAGTCCCGTCATCTTCAGGAAGCACAGGAGCGGGCTCAGCTGCGGCCGGAGGGGAAGTACCTTTCGATCCAGATCCTGAGGAGCTTGAGGCTCGCTGCCTATGCCTCCCGTAATTCGGGACATTTCGGCTTGGGGAAGAGCCTCTACACTCATTTCACCTCGCCCATACGCCGATATCCCGATCTCATGACCCATCGGGTCCTCAAGCATGTCCTGGTTGGCCACGTGCTCGAAGATATCCCTCTGTCCGCAGCCGCCCGGCTGTGTTCGGAACGCGAACGACGCGCCGAAGAGGCAGAGCGCGAACTCCTGGCATGGCGCATCTACCGCCTTCTCCGTTCACGCCTGGGAGATGAATTCACGGGTTCGGTGGTGGATATCACGAAGGCGGGCCTGATCATTGAGCTTGAAGACTTCTATGTGACCGGCCTGATTCTCTTCCAGGACCTGGGGGAGGAATATTACGAACGCGATACAGAGATCAGCCTGAAGGGCCGGAGGACCGGGAAGACCGTGACAATGGGCATGAGGCTCGACGTGATTCTGGCATCCATTGAGCCGGATGAGCGCCGCATGCTGCTGGTCCCTGTGACGGCCTTTTCCTGAGCCAACCTGGCGTTGCGGAAGGAAGTCCGGGGGGGAGCGATCTTTGGTTGTGCTTTGGCCGCGATCAGCTATAATGGGGTTCACTTAGACGAGTTATCAGGAGCAGGATGAATACACAGCGTTTCGATGCCAGGCTGGACCGTGAAAATGGGACAGAGCCGGAGGCCCGGGTCCGGCTCTTACAGGGAGGACAGCAGTTCGGAGCCGAGGTTCGCCCCTATGAGTCTACCGGGAGTTTCGTCCAGATTACGATCGATAGGCCCGTCGTGTTCTTTTGGGGGGACACCTTCGAGCTGCTCGATTCTGATGGCAAGAGGCCGTGGGCGAACGGAACCGTGCTGGATCCGGATGCCCCTCAGCCGGGCCGGAGCACCAAAGCGCGCAGGCTCGAATTCCTCAGGGCCTTGACCGGGGGAGAAAAAGAGATGCTGCTGTCTCTGACCGAGAGCAAGGGAATCAAGGGGCTTGCCGAGAGTGAGATCGAGGATTTTGCCTCCTTTTCCAAGGAAGACCGGCTCCGCTGGGCCCAGGATCTGGAAGCCTCCGGCCAGGTCAAGATCTTGACTTTTGCTCCGCTTTTCCTTTTGGCCGATTCCAGCTTCAGTTTTCTGTGTGAGAGGCTGCAGGACTACGTCGAGAAACAGCACAAGGACAAGCCTGACCTGATCGGCCTCACGCCAAAGAGCCTGCGCGCGCGCTTCAGGATCCCGGAACGTGTTCACCTGCTCGCGCTCAAGGCGCTGCAGAAAGAAGGACGGATACGCTGGAGGGATGACCGCGTGCTGCCTGCGGGCTTTGAGATCGAGGCCTCACCGGATGAAGAAAAAATCCTGGCCGAGCTTGAGGAGCTTTCCCTGAAGGGGGAATTTAAGAGGGTGTCTCTGGAAGAGATCCGAAAACGGCTCCGCATCTCCACAAACAAATTGAACCGGCTGTTAGCCCTGCTGATAGAGAGGAAGAAAGTCATACAGGGAAAAGACGGATTCCTCCTCCACTCGCAGTGGTTGGACGAGATCGTCGCTCAGCTCCGCGGCTGGGAGCGGGACGAGATCAGCATTGCGGAGTTCAAGGAGATGACGGGCCTGAGCCGCAAATACGCGATTCCTCTGCTGGAGCTGTTGGATCAGTTGGGAATCACGCGACGCCGGGGATCACACCGAGAAATCCTCTAGAGCGGCCTGTTCAGCCTTCGTTGTTTCAGGAGGCCTACTGAGATCCCCCAAGCAGCGCTAGTCCGAAGAGGCTGCTGGTTACCAGGAAGCCCACAAAAGGAAGGGTGGCGCCTCCGGTCCACACCATGCTGATGGTGAACCATGAGCTTATGATCCCTCCCAAGCCCAAAAGTTTGACATTCTTAGTCAAGACTTTTTTGATCTGCATTGACCGCACCCCGCTTTCATAATTTTCCTAACCTTGCAGCGATATTATTAGCAAAAACCATGCCACAATGTATCTTGTTTAATATGTGATGGTTGCAAAATGGCTCGTGATGCTCGAGGTGGAAAATACAGACAATTATTGTTCTTTTCTGTCAATTATTGTCATGAAATCCCGTTCACACGGTGCGTTTTTCGCCGGATCCCGTCGGTCGGGAGAACCGGGAATGCAGGTATGGATTCAGGTCGAATCGGACCTCTCCAGAGAGGACGATCTCGCTGAGGAGGCGTCCTACTGCCGGCCCATGTTGGAAACCGTGGCCGGAGAATCCTACGGCCCCATAAAATCCCTCCAGCTCCCCCAGCCTCCCGATGATCGGATTCTCATCCGGAGTGACCGCATAGAGGCCTCCCCAACCCCGCAGGATCTCCGCTTGGGCCAGCAGGGGAGCCCTATACGCGGCAGCCTCGATGAGCTGCTCAAGGAAATCTCGATCCACATGCGTGTGAAACCCGGAGGGCTCATCCGGATCGGTCTGCCCCATCAGGATCCCCGCACCCTCACTCCGGAAATAGAAGAGGGAGTCCTGGTCGATGATCAGGGGGAGCGGCTTGGGCAGGCTGTCGAATTCGCGTGTCACATAGACCTGTCGCCGAAAGGGCTTGACCGGGAGGTGGACCTCTGCGGTGGCAGACAGCTCCGCGGCCCACGCTCCGGCCGCATTGATCACGATCGGGGCGGTTATATTCCCTCTGCTGGTCCGGATTCCCTGGACCCGGCCGCTTCCGGTCCGGATCTCCAGGACACGTGTGTTTTCCTGGATGGAAACTCCGAGTGAGCGTGCGGCTTCAGCAAATGCCATGGCCACACTGTAGGGATCAGCATATCCGTCCTCTGGACAGAAGGTCCCGCCCCGCAGGCCGTCTGTGTTCAGGAAAGGCCAGCGTTCGCGGATCGTGTGTGGAGTGAGGACCTCGACCGGCACTCCCAGTCCCTGTTGTGTCCGTACGCTTTCCTGAAAAAACTCCCAGGTCTGTTCCCGTTCGGTCAGAAACAGATATCCCACCTGGTGAAACTCGAGGGACCGCCCGAATATCTCTTCAAAATGAGAGAACAGCTCGAGGGTCATCTGTGACAAGCGGATGTTGGATGGGTGAGAAAACTGCTGTCGGATACCGCCCACACTGAGTCCGGTGGATGCCTGGGCCAGCAGATCTTTTTCCAGGAGGGATATCTTCAGGGAGCCCTTCCGGGCAAGATAGTAGGCTGTGCAGAGCCCCATGATGCCGCCGCCTACTATGACAACGTCGGCGGCCTTCTCTCGCTCAACCATGTCTGTCTCCGGGGCTGTCGTTCTGCAGCTGGAGGCACGCCAATGTCAGGGTTAGTCTTCCGTCTTGGTTTCTTTTTTGGTTTTCTTGGTTTTGACCTTGGCTTTCTTGCCCTCGGATCCCTTGATCACGGTCTGGTCTTGCTGTTTCTGGCTCAGCGCGGATTTGAGCATGTCTCCGAAGAGCCCCTTCATCGGTTTCTCGGCATCCTTGGGCTTGTATTCTTCCATCGCCTCTTCGGGAGCATCTCCAAAATCGATAGCGACATCGTCCTCGGTGCCGTCGGCCTTGACGGCGATGAGGGCTTCCTGTTCAGATTCTTCAAGTTCGATCCGTTCCTCGATGATCCTGCGTTCTCCCTTTCGCCTGCGCGGCGCCTTGTCGGTCTCGAAGGAGGGTTTGGTTTTCCGCTTTTTCTTCTTCGGTTTTTCGTCTTTCGCGGGCTTGGCCGGCGCTGCCTGAGGCCTGGCATCGGGCCTGGGCCGGGCCCTGGGAGCCGCAGCCGGTGCTGCGGGCGCCCTTGCGCTCGCAGCGCGAGCAACCGGTTTGGGAGCGGCCTTGGGCACCTTTGGAGCAACAGGGATCTTTTCTTCCAGGACGACCTTCGGAGTTTCTACCTCGCCTACCGTACCAATGGCGGGCATATCTTCATCATCCCGAGGCATCGCTGGCAAGGCGGCGGATGCGGCCAGCTCTTCATCGAAGATCTCGGCCACGTCCTCCTCTTCCGGTTCCACGAACTCCTTGTAGTGGTAGAGGCCCTTCTTTTTCTCGGAGCGGATAAACTCGGGCGTGCTGTTCAGGACCTTCTCTACATCGGTCAAATTGGTGTGCCGGAGCATATCTACCAGATGAAATGCGCGATGCATGTGTAGAGAAAGCGCTTCTCCCTCCAGCCCGAACCGCTGATAAACGAGGATCAAAAGATCCAGAAGATCGAGGCTTTTCCGCTCTGCATAGAGGGTACCTATGGTTTTCAGTATGTCACCGTCGAGGAAGATGATCTTATTGGGAAGCGCTCTGGTGGAGACCTCTTTGTTAGCAGGAGAAAATTTGTCTTTTTTGGGGTCATAGGAGACGTGGGGGACGTTCAGCCCCTTCTTAGACCGCTTCAGTGAAAACTGGATGGTGTTATCCTCACCTTTTTCCAGAGTAAGGTTGGCGCCCTGTGTGATGGCGTATTTTTTATAGAGATCGGCTAGGCCCAGGAAGATCCCGCGTGTGGGATAAAAATAGGCCGTGTGGCGGTCCCCGCTTTCTGTATCGACAAATTCGTGTTCCCGGGATTTCGAAAGCTCTCGGACCAGCGGCTTGGGGATGGTCAGGCCACCGGACAGGACTTCTCTCCAGGTCAGGTAGATTTTCAGGGGGAACTTCTGTACGGAGGGAATATGGGCTCGCGTAGATTCGATCGCTTCCGGAAGCTTTGCCAAAGGTTTTGCCAGAGGCAGCTCCTTGAGCATTTCCTCCAGGATCTCACGCAGGAACCATTTCCCATTCTTATCCGGGGAGATGTAGGTGAAACGCTTCTTAAATCTCTTGTCGAGCGCGGCGTTCAGGCTGATACAATGGAGTGCGAAGTCTTTTGCCTTGGGTTTGGAGCCCATCAGATCCTTGACCAGGTCGGAGGTCGCGGCCGACTTCCGGGTTTCCCGAAGCAGTGCCTCGATCTTCTGGATCACGTCGTCCTCGATCCCGATCTGGTTTTCTGTGAGCTGGAAGGAGTCCTGCCAGTGGAAAAAATCCTTTGACTTGGAGAGGGAGGCGCGCAGGCTTTTCGCCAGGATGCGGAAGTCCCGCTCGGTCATGGGCAGTTCCGTCATCCGGGGATCCTTTTTTTTATCGAGGATGACGGGTGCCTGGCAGTTGCCTTCTGTGGCGCTGGGCAGAAGAACCTGGGTTTTGGACTTCTTCATATAGTCAATGTGCTTCCGGAATGTCCCTCCGCCCGTGAAATCCACCTCGAGCATCTCGCAGTTGAAGCTGTCGTAGGAGATCTTTTTTACGACGTTGAGGACAACGGCTCCCTTGAAGTGTTCCATGCCCTTGCTGCTCACCAGGAGCGGTTCGTCGTATTCCTTGTAGATGAGGTCGTCCACCCTATACTCACAGTTGGAATCATAGACCTTGACTTCCTGGCTGAGCTGACCTGCATTCTTGTGATACGCCAGCTTAATGGCCAGGTCATGCAGCGTAGCTACGGCAGTGTCTTCCCGCAGTTCGTCTCGCAACCAGGCCAGATCTTTGGCTGTAGTGATCGTGTTGTCGTTTTCCTTACTCATCGTCTCTCTGATAATCTTTTAGATATGATACCATAATCGCTTTTTGAATATGAAGCGAGTTTTCTGATTGTTCGAACGCCGTGGCACGAGAAGAGGCGACCACATCCTCCGCCACCTCCCGCCCCGGACTGAGGTGTGGGGCATGCATGAGCAGCACTTCGGGTGCGGCCTGGGCCATGAGTTGCGAGGTCACCCGGTAAGGTTCAAAGGGCCGCAGGTCGCTGTTCGAATCCGGCCAGGGCGAGGTGTATACGACATCGGCCTGGGATACTGCCTCGGCCGCGTCATGGGTTAGCTGCAGGCTGAAGCCGGTATCCCGTCCTGCGGATTCAGCCTGCTGTACGATCCCGGCATCGGGCTCGAATCCCTCCGGCGTGGCCGCCCGCATGACGATCCCCGCCTTTGCTGCAGCCTGAATCAGGCTGTGGCATGCCCCGTTTCCGGCCCCTATATAGGCGAGGCGGGCGCTGGCCAGGTCTCTCCGATTCTCTTTGATGGTGAGCATATCGGCCATGGCCTGGCAGGGCGCCTCGATTCCGGTTCCGCCATTGATCAGGGGGACGCGGATCGAACGGGCCGTTTCCAGGACCTGCTGGTGTTCCGTCGCCCGGCACACGATCCCGTCTACCCACCGCTCCAGGCTGCGGCCCAGTTCCGGGAGCGAGGGAAGTGCGCCGTCTTCCCCATCGGCCAGGGGCAGGTGTACGGCCTCACCCCCCATCTGCCTCATCCCGAGTTCGAACGTCAGGCGGGAAAGGGGGGTCGGAGGCGCGAATACAATGGCCAGCGCCTTGCCTGCCAGCCTGTTGCGGAAATGCTGGGGCTGGGTTTTGACCTGGCGGGCCAGGTCAAGAAGGGAATGGAACTCGTAAAGAGTCAGATCATGGAGGGACACAAAGGATTTTGCCATGGGTTGTTCCCTAAGCCACGATCTTGGTCCCTGAACGACCGATCAGGGCTGCCTTGAGATGGTTGGCTGATGTGATGATGACTTCTTTCCCACCGGCCTGGATATAGTCGATCGCCGCCAGGATCTTGGGGCCCATGGAGCCCGCTGGAAAATGACCCTCGTCATAGTAGGTTCGGGCCTCGTCCACTGTGATTCGCTCGAGAGGACTCTCCTCCGGCGTTCCGAAGTTCAGGGTGACCTGGGGGACATTGGTCAGGATGATGAAGAGTTCCGCCCCTGTTTCACGGGCGATCAGTCCGGAAGAGAAATCCTTGTCGATGACCGCCTCCACGCCTTCGAACAGACCCCGCCCGTTGATGACGACGGGGATGCCGCCTCCTCCAGCAGCGATGACGATCCGGCCTTGGTTCACCAGGTCGTGCAGTGTCCGCTTGGGGACCACATCGATGGGCCGGGGAGAGGGAACGACCTGTCGAAAACCGCGTCCCGCATCCTCGATCATCGTCCATTTCTTCTCCCGCTGGAGCATCCGAGCACGGTATTGAGAATAGAACGGGCCGATCGGTTTGGATGGCTTTTCAAAGGCCGGGTCTTCCTTGTCCACCACGACTTGGGTGACCAATGTCGCCACCTCCTTGTCCAGCGAGTTCTTGCGCAGCTCGTTGATGAGGGCCTTTTCCAGCATGAATCCCATGCTGCCCTCTGTCATGGCGTCACAGACCTCGAGACTGAAAGGCGGGATCTTGTTGATGGCCTCCTCCATCTGGATGAGAAGGTTCCCAACCTGAGGCCCGTTTCCGTGGACGATGATGAGGTCGTATCCCTTCTTTACTATGTGGATCATGAGCCTGGCCGCAGACTGAGCGTTGTTCATCTGCTCCTTCTGCAGACCTCTCTGCTTAGCGGGCAGAATGGCATTCCCCCCAAAAGCGATCAGTGCGATCTTCTGTTTCATCAGATATCTTTTAAGATCTCCTTGAGATCCGGGGTCCCGATCTCTTCCAGGTCGTAGTTGACACGGAGGATGCGTTTGTTTGTTTTTATGAGCCGGCCCAGGTCGATCGGTGTGCCGCTGACCACCAGGTCGCACTCGATCCGGTCTATGGTCTCAGCCAGTTCGGCCATCTGTTCTTTCCCGTATCCCATGGCTGGCAGGACCCGGTCCAGATGGCTGTATTTTTCGAACGTCGACTTGATGCTGCCTACAGCAGAGGGACGGGGATCTACGATCTGAGCCGCGCCGTATTTTTCCGCAGCCACGATCCCGGCTCCATATTTCATCTCTCCGTGGGTAAGGGTCGGCCCGTCTTCCACCACGAGCACGGTCTTCCCGGCGATCTCCTCTCCCTCAGGGACGTGGATGGCTGAGTTCGCCTCTACTACTCTCGCATCCGGATTGAACCGCTGGATGTTGGCCTTGACTTTCTCCACGCCTTCTGCGGGAGCCGTGTCCATCTTGTTGATGACCAGCACGTCGGCGCGCCGGAAGTTCGTTTCCCCGGGGTAATAGAGGAGTTCATGGCCGGGCCTGTGGGGATCGACTACCACGATCTCGAGGTCGGATCTGTAGAAGGAGATGTCGTTGTTACCGCCGTCCCAAAGGATGACGTCGGCTTCCTGTTCCGCCTGTTCGAGGATGGCTCCGTAGTCCACGCCGGCGTAGACGATGATGCCGCTCTTGATATGGGGCTCATACTCCTCCATCTCCTCGATGGTGCACTCATGCTTGAGCATGTCCTCATAGGTGGCAAAGCGCTGCACAGCCTGGCGGGCGAGGTCTCCATAGGGCATGGGATGCCGGATGGCCACGACCTTGCGTCCTTTCTCCTTCAGGAGCAGGGCGATCTTGCGGGTAGTCTGGCTTTTTCCGCAGCCGGTCCGCACGGCACACACCGAGACCACGGGGCGGCTGCTCTTGATCATGGTCTCATCCGGGCCCAGAAGGACGAAGCTGGCACCAGCCGCCTGAACCTCCGATGCCTTGTGCATGACATATTCATGGCGCGTATCGCTGTATGAGAAGAATACCTGCTCGATCTCCTCGTCTCGAATCAGTCGGGGGAGGTCCTCTTCACCGAAGATGGGAATCCCCTCGGGATAGAGCTCGCCGGCCAGGACGGCAGGGTATCTGCGTCCGTCAATATCCGGGATCTGCGTGGCGGTAAAGGCGGCCACGCGGAAGTCCGGGTTGTTGCGAAAGAATACATTAAAATTATGGAAGTCTCTGCCTGCGGCACCCATGATAAGGGCTTTTTTCATATCTCCGGGCTCCTTTGTTGTCTAAAGTATTCAAAAAAAAGAAACTTAGTATAATACACACGCCCTCTCCTTGCAAGGGGCTTCCCTCCCCTCCTTCGGATCCTGTGCCGGGATCCCGGCTTCTTCTTCAGGTTGGTTTGATATACAATGGCGCCAATCCTGAGAGTGAGGTGAGTCCATGATCGGAATTTTGTCCGATTCCCATGACAACCGGGACGCCATCCGTTCGGCCGTCCGGTTCTTCAATCAGAAGGACTGCCGCCTGGTGCTTCATGCCGGAGATTTTGTGGCTCCTTTTGCCGCCCGCGAGCTCGAGGCCCTGGGCTGCCCGGTCAAGGCTGTGTTCGGAAACTGTGATGGCGAAAAGGAGGGGCTGCGCACGACTGTGGCTGCCTTCGGAAAGATCAAAGAACCTCCCTTCGTGTTCCGGTACGAGGAGAAGGAGTTCCTCCTGACCCACACGCACTTTTCTCTGGATAGCTACATCCGGTCCGAAAAGTATGACGTGATCGTCTACGGGCATACGCATCGCCCCGAGTTCCGTCAGTCAGCCAGGGCCCTGGTCGTCAATCCCGGAGAGGCCGGGGGGTGGGTGACGGGTCAATGCTCCGTCGCCCTCCTGGATCCCTCTGAGCTCTCCGTGGAAATCGTCCCGCTCGATCCGTAACGAATCATTTCCACTGATTGCATGCACTGTGGATTTTGTATTGACACAAAGGGCGTAAATCATTAATATATATGGGCTTGAAAAGCTAGGCGCGTAGCTCAGTGGAAGAGTGCTTCCTTGACGCGGAAGAAGTCGAGGGTTCGATCCCCTCCGCGCCTACCATTTGACCACAAGCATGCACAGGGTCGTGCAGGGAGCAATTTGGCTTAGCCTCTCCTTTTGATACATATAGATTGAAATGTTTTTCGAGTAAGAGGGGTGCCATCGCCATTTGATCAAGCACGTACCGGGCCGAGCTATGTCAACAAGTTTGACTGGACGGCCTCAGGACAAGAGCGACAAACAATGAATGCACACGCACAACAGGATGAAGCACTGCACAAGCTTCGACACAGCGCGGCCCATCTTTTGGCGCACGCCGTGACCGAGCTTTATCCCGGCGTCCAGGTGGGGATCGGGCCGGCGGTGGAGAACGGCTTTTACTACGACTTCTTGCGGGAGCAGCCGTTTACACCCGAAGACCTGGAGCAGATCGAGAGGCGGATGCACGAGCTCTCTCAGAAGGATGTCCCCATCGAACGGATCCTCCTGCCCAAATCAGAGGCTGTCAAGCTCTACCAGGACATGGGGCAGGCCCTCAAGGTGGAGCTTGTCGAAGAAAAGGGCGGCGACGAGGTCTCAAACTACCGCCAGGGGGATTTCATCGATTTCTGCCTGGGTCCGCACATGAGCTCGACCGGCCAGATCCAGCATTTCAAGGTCCTCTCGTCATCCGGAGCCTACTGGAAGGGAGACGAATCCAGTCACAGGCTGCAGCGCATCTACGGGACGGCTTTCCTCTCTCAGGAGGATCTGGAGGGACACCTGGAGATGCTGGAGGAGGCCCGGAAGCGGGACCACCGCCGACTGGGAAAGGATCTTGACCTGTTCAGCTTCAATGAAAGCCTGGGCGGCGGCCTGATCCTCTGGCATCCAAAGGGTGCCGCCATCCGCAGCGTCATCGAGGATTTCTGGCGCGAGGAGCACTTCAAGTCCGATTATGAACTGTTGTACTCTCCACATGTCGCCAAGCTGGACGTGTGGCGCACCAGCGGGCATACCGAGTTCTACGATGCGCTCTACCCGACCTTCAAGAAGGATGACCTCGAGTACCAGCTCAAGCCCATGAATTGTCCGTTCCACATCATGGTCTACAAGTCCCGGCAGCGCAGTTATCGCGATCTCCCGCTCCGCTGGGCTGAGCTGGGCACGGTATACCGCTACGAACGGAGCGGCGTCCTGCATGGACTTTTACGGGCTCGGGGCTTCACGCAGGATGATGCTCATATCTTCTGCAGGGGCGATCAGCTCGAGGAGGAGATCCGCCGCACCATCGCCATGGCGGTCCACGTCCTGAGCACCTTCGGATTCACCGAGTATGACGTGTTTCTCTCGACCTGTCCCGAGAAATTCTGCGGCGCCACCGAGGACTGGGACAAGGCCACCAAAGCCCTGGAGGGAGCCCTCAAAGCGGAGGGCCTCGAGTACAGCATCGATCCCGGAGAAGGAGTGTTTTACGGGCCCAAGATCGACATCAAGATCAAGGATGCGCTGCAGCGTTCCTGGCAGTGCACAACCATACAGCTGGACTTCAACCTGGCCGAACGCTTCGAGTTGTCCTACATCGGCGAGGATGGGGCGCAGCATAGGCCCTACATGATCCATCGTGCGCTGCTAGGATCCCTGGAGAGGTTTTTCGGGGTTCTCATCGAACATTTTAATGGGAATTTTCCCCTGTGGCTGGCCCCTGTACAGGCCGTGATCATCCCCATCGCCGACCGCCATAATGACTATGCCGGCGATCTGGCTGCCCGCTGCAAGGACCGCGGGCTGCGGACCCGTGTGGACTCGCGGCGGGAGAAGGTGGGCTACAAGATCCGCGATGCCGAGACTCAAAAGGCCCCCCTCATCCTGATCGTGGGCGACAAGGAAGTGGAGCGCGAGACCGCCTCCCTCCGCGTCCACACACAGGGGGACAAGGGCGAGGTCCAGGTAAATGAATTTCTTGATAAAGTCACACAATTGATTCACAATAAATCACTAAGCGTGAATATTTAAAGGAGGCCTGTCATCAGAAGAAGAACATTCTATCCTGGGAAACGGAAAGAAAAGCCGCATAGGATCAATGAAATGATCCGAGCCAGGGAAGTCCGCATCATCGACGAGGACAAGAGTCAGGTCGGGATCCTATCCATCGAGGAGGCTCGCGAACTGGCTCAGGAAAGAGGCTTGGATCTGGTGGAGGTGGCACCTAATGCCAACCCGCCTGTGTGCCGAGTGATGGATTACGGAAAATTTCTGTATGAAGAACATAAGAAGGCACAGGAGGCCAAGAAGCATCAGAAGAATGTACAGGTCAAGGAGATCAAATTTCGCCCCAAGATCAGCATCCATGACTACACGTTCAAGATCAAACATGTGCAGCGATTCCTTACGGACGGACATAAAGTCAAGATCACGATCATGCTCCGGGGTCGGGAGAAAGCCAAACCCGAACTGGCGCGTGCAGTAATGGACCGTGTCTTCAATGATGTCCAGGACTTAGGACAACAGGATGGAACTATGCGCTCGCAGCCCTGGGCTGTGTCAGCGTTTCTGAGCCCTCTGAAATCAGGAGCTAAAGATGCCAAAACTAAAAACGCACCGAGGAGCCAAAAAGCGGTTCAAGATAACGGGAAAAAAGAAGGTGATGCATAGCAAAGCCTTTGCCAATCATATCCTCACCAAGAAATCGGCCAAACGGAAAAGAAACCTGGGCAAGTCCGTCGAGGTTAGCCCCGCCGACCGGAGCAGGATAAAGGCCATGCTCCCGTACGATTTTTAGGCGAGACACTTCCGCCTGACTTCTTCGTCTGGAATCAGGGGACGAATTATGCGAAGTGCGGCACAAAACAACAGGAGACGATAATGCCGAGAGTCACAAGAGGAACTAAAAAGAGAAAACGCAGAACCAAGATCCTAAAGCTCGCTAAGGGCTATTGGGGCGCGCGGAGCACCAACTACCGCACGGCCAAGGAAGCGGTGGAAAAATCGCTCCTTTACTCATATCGCGATCGCAAGACCCGCAAGCGGGATTTTCGCCGTCTGTGGATCATCAGGATCAAGGCCGCTGCCGAGATCAACGGGATTTCTTACAGCCGGTTCATGAACGGACTGAAGAACTTGAATGTCGAGCTGGATCGCAAGGTCCTTGCGGACCTGGCAGTCCATTCCCCGGGCACGTTCGGTCAGCTGGCGCAGAAGGTCAAGGAGGCCGGCGTCTGAGTAGGGGAGTGAACAGAGCATGGAGACGTTGAAGAACGCGATCCAGAGCCTCCGCAGCCAGTTTGCACAGGCCTCGGCGCAAGTCCGGGATCAGGCCGGCCTACAAGATCTCCGGAACCTTTATCTCAGCCGGAAGAAGGGACACCTCACCCAGCTTTTTGAGCTGATGAAGGGGCTGCCTCCGGAGCAGAAACCCGCCGCCGGCCAGGAGGTCAACTCCTTCAAGCAGTTTATTCAATCCGAGCTGGACCGGCTCGAAAAGGAGCTGCTGGCCCCCACCCGCAGTGGGCCTGAGGTCGACCTGACCCTCCCCGGCCGCATCTCGTACTGGGGGGCTCCCCATCCGGTCCTGCTCATCAAGGAAAGGATCGAGCAGATCTTCCTGCGGATGGGCTTCAGTATCGAAGACGGCCCGGAGATGGAGACGGATTTCTACAATTTCGAGGCGCTCAACTTCCCCCCACACCACCCCGCCCGCGATGACTGGGACACGCTCTACATCGACGACGACCTTCTGCTGCGTACGCATACCTCCCCGGTCCAGATCCGCGTGATGGAGAAGAAAAAACCGCCCATCCGGATGATCAATCCCGGCAAGGTCTTTCGCAAGGAGACCCCGGATCCAACCCATCTGCCCATGTTTTTCCAGGTCGAAGGGCTGGTCGTAGATAAAGGCATCACCTTCGCTCACCTCAAGGGCACGCTGGAGTACTTTCTCAAGGCGCTCTATAATGACCGGATCAAGATCCGGTTCCGGCCCAGCTTTTTCCCGTTCACCGAGCCTTCTGCCGAAGTGGATATCGGCTGTACAGTCTGCAACGGAGAGGCGGATGACTGCCGTGTGTGCAAGGGGACCGGTTGGCTGGAGATCCTGGGAGCCGGGATGGTGGATCCGCAGGTCTTCAAGAATGTCAACATCGATCCCGAAAAATATTCCGGATTCGCCTTTGGCATGGGCATTGAACGCACCGCCATGTTTTCCTTTCAGATACCGGATCTCAGGCACTTCTATGAGAACGACCTGAGGTTCATCAGGCAATTCTCGAAAAAGTAAATGAAGATAAGCATCGATTGGCTCAAGGACTACATCGACCTGGACATGTCCGACATGCAGGTGATCGACACGCTGAACCGTGTCGGAATGCTGGTCGATGAGTGGACGGAATCCGAGGGGGATACCATCCTCGAGCTCGAGACGTATGCCAACCGGCCCGACACGCTGGGTCACCTGGGCGTTGCCCGGGAACTGGCTGCGGCCCTGGGGCGGCGGATGAAACCCCCGGATGTCTCGATCGTTGAGAACGACAAGCAGATCGCCGAGCACTTCGACATCCAGATACTGGACGAAGACCTCTGCCCGAGATACTGCGGAAAGATTGTGAGTGGGATCGAAGTGGGGCCCTCCCCGGACTGGCTGCAGAAGCGGCTGCGGGCGCTGGGCCTGAATCCCGTGAACAACGTCGTGGACGTGACCAATTATGTCCTGTTTGCCACGGCACAGCCCATCCACGCTTTCGACCTCGCCAAGCTAAAGGGCGCCAGGATCATTGTCCGCCGCGCCAAACGGGGCGAGGGCATGCGGACCCTGGAGGGAAGCGAAGTGGCCCTGTCCCAGGACATGCTCGTGATCGCCGACGATAAAGATCCGGTGGCCCTGGCAGGGGTTATCGGAGGTGAAGATTCCGCTGTCTCAGAGAAAACACGCGATATCCTGATCGAGAGCGCGTATTTCGACCCGGTTTCCGTGCGTCAGACCTGGAAAAAAGCCGGGGTGCAGACCGACGCCTCCTACCGCTTTGAACGAGGGGCGGACATCGATTTCCCGCCCCATGCCGCTGAACTGGCTGCCACCCTCCTGACACGGATGGGAGGAGTGGCCCATCAGGGCATTCTGGATGTGTTTCCCAAACCCACCCGCCCCAAGACCGTGGTCATCCGCCATCATCGGATCCTGGAGCTGCTGGGAGCTGAGATCGAGGAAGCGTTCGTGACCAAGACGCTGGAGGATCTCGAGTTTCGACTGAAAAAACAGCAGCCGGGCATCTGGCAGGCCACGGTCCCGACCTTCCGGGTGGATATCGAGCGGGAGGCGGACCTGATCGAAGAGGTGGCCCGCTTCTTCGGATATGAGAACATCCCGGCCAAGCTTCCCCTGATGGAGACCAATGACCTGAGACCGGACCGTAAACGCTCGCTCGAGACCGATCTGCGGCAGCTCATGTTCCACCAGGGCTTTGACGAGGTCGTGAACTACAGCTTCATGGATCCCGCCAAAGAGGAACTCTTCCGGAGCGACCGGATGGCCATCGCGATCCGGAATCCCATTTCCACTCGTGCCGCACTCCTGCGGACGACCCTCGTGGATGGGCTGCTGCAGACTGTGGCCTGGAACAAGAACCGGGGAGCCGAAGGCGTCCACGTGTTCGAGCAGGGCCACATCTTTAACCAGGATGAGGAAGAAAAACACGAGCTGCAGGCGTTGGGCATGATCACCTGGGGATCCCTGGAGGCACCGCACTGGCAGGGCCAGGGCCGAGCCACCGATTTTTTCCACCTCAAGGGGACCTGTGAAAAACTGGTGACAGGCCTGGGCTATGAGGCTGTATCGTTTCAGATAAAGGAACATCCCTGTTTTGAGGCGGGCCATGCGCTGGCGCTTTTCCTGAAGGGGACCGAGGCGGGCATTCTGGGACGATTAAAATCTGAGATCCTGGAGGCCTATGATCTGGATGATCCGGTCTGGGCCGCTGAGATCAACCTCGAAGCTGCATTAGAGACCCAGCCGCATTGGTTCCGCTTCGTGCCCGTCGTCAAATATCCCAGTGTGATCCGGGATGTCTCTTTCATGATCGACAGGGAGATCCCCTACCAGGACATCAGGGAGGCCCTAGACAGGCTCAAGCTCCCCTTTCTGGAGCGCTATACGGTTTATGACCGCTACACGGGAACGGGGGTACCCGAAGGAAAGGTCAGCCTTTCTCTGCGTTTCGTATTCCGTCACCCCCAGAAAACCCTTCAGGCCGCCGAGGTGGACGCCCTGCAGGAAAAGATCATGAAGGCCCTGCGATCGAGCTTTCAATCTCAACTCAGAGAAGGAGGGGAAAATTGACAAGTGAACTGGAACGAATTAAGATTCTCGAAGGGAAGATCTCACAAGTTGTCGAGTATATAAACAAAATCAACAGCGAAAACGAACATCTGAAAAAACAGGTCCGAGACCTGAAGACAGAGAAAAAGACTCTGGGCGATGAGGCCCGTCGAGCTGGAAAGCTGGACGAAAACCTCAAGACTTTTGAGAAAGAAAGGGAGGCAATCAAGACCAAAATCGAAGGAATCATCGGACAGATTGATAAGCTTGAATTATGATTGACAAGATTTTAGAGATCGAAATTTTCGATCAGAAATACAGGATAAGAGTCAAAGGAGAGGAAGACGAAAAATACATAAACCATTTGACTTCGTATGTGGATCAGAAGATGAGGGAGGTGGCGGTCAAATCCAAATCAGCGGATACAGTAAAGATTGCAGTGTTGGCCGCCCTGAACATAGCAGATGAATTCTTACTCAGCCAGAAAAAACTGGATAAGCTCAACGAAGTCATCGGTCACATGGAGACTGAAATAGAGAGTTTGGAGGAATACTTTTCCGACAATGATGACAATACATTCAAGTCAGCCGGCAGGTAGGCCGGTTGAGACTTGCGACATAACCCACAGAGAAACAATGAAGAAACTCGACCCTTTTTTCCTGGGGACGACCCCCCGCTCACCGAGATCGTCATGATTTGTCCCTTCTGACTTTCATCTCCTTTGACACTCCGTTTGGAGGTGTTCAAAGTGAATTTAACGTTAATTGTTTCATTAAGTGCTTCGGCCGTTATGGCGGTCATCCTGATCGTCGTCCTGTTGCAGCGCCGGTCCGGCTCCCGCACGCTCTTCAAAGCTAAGCAGGAGGCGGCGGACGTTGTGGACCGGGCAAAAGAGGACGCGGAAAAGATCCAGCGAGAAGCGAACCTGGAGGCCAAAGAAAAGTTCCTGAACCTGAAATCCGATTTTGAACGTCAAACCCGAGACCGACGGCGCAAGTTCAACGAACAGGAGCGGCGCCTGGTTAACAAGGAAGAAAATCTGGAAAGGAAGTTGCAGAATCTGGAGCGCAAGGAGCGGGATTTCTCGCACAAGGAACAGCGGCTCGTAAACAAGGAACAGGAAATCTCCGGGCAGGAACGGAAGTTTGCCAAGCTGAACCAGCAGGTCATCGAAGAACTGGAGAGGGTTTCGAACCTGACGCAGGAGGATGCCAAGAAGGAGCTCCAGAAAAGGATCGAGGACGATGCCAAGATGGAGTCGGTCCAGATCCTGCGCCGGATCGAAGAGGAGACCAGAGAAAAAGGGCAAGCCATGGCCCAGGACATCATCAGCCAGGCGATCCAGCGGTCGGCGGCCGACCATGTCGTCGAGACCACGGTATCGGTGGTTGACCTCCCATCGGACGACATGAAGGGCCGTATCATCGGCAGGGAGGGGCGGAACATCCGTGCCCTGGAACTGGCCACGGGCGTGGACATCATCGTGGACGATACTCCCGAGGCCGTGATCCTGTCCAGCTTTGATCCCATCCGCCGGGAGATGGCTCGGCTCGCGATCCAGAAGCTGGTGAACGATGGGCGCATCCATCCCGCCAGGATCGAAGAAGTCGTGGAAACCGTCAAGGAAGAGCTGGAACAAAAGATCAAGCAGGAGGGCGAGACTGCGGTCCTGGAGCTCCGGATCCAGGATCTGCATCCTGAGCTCATCAGACATTTGGGCAGGCTGAAGTACCGGACGAGCTACGGGCAGAACGTGCTCCAGCATTCCAAGGAAGTCGCCTGGTTGTCGTCTCTCATGGCGCGGGAGCTGGGCCTGGACGTTAACGTGGCCCTGAGAGCCGGGCTGCTGCACGACGTCGGAAAAGCCGTCGATCGCGAGGTCGAGGGAACCCACACGGAGCTGAGCGTCGCCCTTACCAAGAAATATGGGGAGTCAGAGGCCGTAAGCCAGGCTATCGCCTCGCATCACAGGGACATCGATTTCCCTTCGATCGAAGCCGTGCTGGTGCAGGCGGCCGACACGCTCTCCGCGGCCAGGCCGGGTGCCCGGCGGGAGCTGCTGGAGACCTATATCAAGAGGCTTGAGAAACTGGAGGAGGTGGCCAACTCCTACGATGGCGTGGCCAAGGCTTTTGCCCTGCAGGCAGGGCGTGAGATCCGCATCATCGTGGAGAGCCAGAAGATCTCCGACGACCGTGCTGTCCTGGCGGCCAAGGAGATCGCCCAGAAGATCAAGGACGAGCTCGACTACCCCGGGCAGATCAAGGTCACGGTCATTCGCGAGATGAGGGCGGTCGAATATGCCCGATAAGCTGAGCGTCCTTTTCCTAGGTGATATCATCGGGCGTCCGGGGCGGCGTGCCCTCGATTTCCTGCTGCCCTCCTTGATCGAGGAGCTCGAGCCGACACTCGTCATAGCCAATGCGGAGAACGCCGCGGGAGGCCTCGGGATCACCGAAAAGATAGGTAGGGACCTGTTCTCTCAGGCCGACGTGCTGACCTCGGGCAACCATATCTGGGACAAGAGGGATGCGCTGGAGTACCTGGAGCAGGAGCCGCGCCTGTTGAGGCCGGCGAATTATCCAAACCCCAATCCTGGCAAGGGATCCTATATCTGGCAGGGCAAGCAGGGCGAAAAGGTGGGGGTTCTGAACCTGCAGGGACGGGTATTCATGGAGCCCATCGAATGTCCCTTCCGGGTTGCGGAAAAAGAGGTGGAAAAGATCCGGGCCGTCACTCCGGTGATCGTGGTCGACTTCCATGCCGAAGCCACGTCCGAGAAGCAGGCCCTTGGCTGGCACCTGGATGGCCGGGTTTCCGCGGTCATCGGTACGCACACCCATGTGCCGACCGCTGACGAGCGCGTGCTGCCCAAGGGGACGGCGTATATCAGCGACGCCGGCATGGTCGGCGGATACGATTCTGTCATCGGGATCAAGAAGGAACAGGCCCTGCTGAGGTTCCTGACTTCAAGGCCTCAGCGCTTCGAGCCTTCCAAGGAGAAGAGCGTCCTGTCCACAGTTTTCATTGAGATCGAAGCCAAGAGCGGCCGGGCACTGTCGATCCAGCGCCGGCTCGTCATCGGGGATGGGTGTGGAGAATAATCCGGCGCCTCCTCCCCGGGATCGGATCCTCTCCATCTCAGAGATCACGCGTCTGATCAAGACCGAGTTGGAGACGGCTTTTCCAGGACCCCTGTGGGTCGAGGGTGAGGTCTCGAATTTCACACGTGCCCATTCCGGGCACCTGTATTTTGACTTGAAGGATGAACAGAGCCAGCTCCAGGCCGTGATGTGGCGCTCCCAAGCGGCTCGGGTTCCCTTTGAACTCAAGGGCGGGCAGCAGGTGGTGTGCCGGGGGCAAGTCACTGTCTACGAACGCCGCGGCCAGTACCAGTTTCAGGCCGAGCTTATCGAACCCAAGGGCAAGGGAGCGCTCCAGTTGGCATTCGAACAGCTCAGGGAAAAGCTCCGTCAGGAGGGCCTGTTCGCGCCGGAGATCAAGAAGCCGCTCCCGGCCTTCCCGCACAAGATCGGTGTTGTTACCTCTCCCCGCGGGGCCGCCATCATGGACATCCTGCATACCCTGGAGAGACGGTTCTCCAGGCTGCATATCCAGATCTACCCGGCCAAGGTCCAGGGTGATGGGGCTGCGGAGGACATCGTTGAGGGCATCGAATATTTTGCCGCCCTAAATGATGTGGATGTGCTCATCGTGGGAAGGGGAGGCGGTTCCCTGGAGGACCTGTGGGCCTTCAATGAAGAGATCGTGGCTAGGGCTATCTCCCGCTGTCCGGTCCCGGTGATCTCGGCCGTCGGACATGAGGTTGATTTTACCATCGCGGATTTTGTGGCCGACATCCGGGCATCCACACCCACCGCCGCCGCCGAACTTGTGATAACGGAGGAGGAGGGCTTCCAGGAGAGGATCAGCAATCTGCAGCGGCGTTTGGGCCAGAGCCTGCGCTTCACGGCTCAGGAACAGCGGAACCGGGTTCTCCATCTCATCCGGCACCCTGTGTTCCAGAGCTTCAAACTGCGCATCCTCAGCCTCTCCCAGGCCGTGGATGAACTCGAAATGAAAGCCCTCAACAGCCTGCGTCAGCATTCGGTGAAGATCGCTGAGGCGAGGGCGCGAACGCAGCTGCTGGAAGAACGGATGCGCAACATGATGGAGGCAACGCTCCATGCACTCCGGTCCCATTGGGAGCGCCTTGCCGCTGAACTCCACTCACTGAGCCCGCTCAATGTTTTAAAAAAGGGCTATGCGGTGTGCTGGGCACCAGACGGGCACACCCTTGTGCGGAAGGTTGACGAGCTCGAGTCCGGGACAGACGTGACCATTTCATTTTACCAAGGGGAGTTTTCCTGTCGTGTTGCCCAGGTGGACGCGGAGCGTCGGATCGAGGATCGGTATCGGAGCGAGGGGGAGCAGGAAAGCAGGTTCGAGGAGACGGAAGAATGACTCAGAAAAGCTTTGAAAAAGCCTTGATGGAATTGGACGCCATCGTGGAGAAAATGGAGGCCGAGGAATCCTCACTGGATGATTCCCTGGCACTTTTTGAAAAGGGTGTAAAACTGGCCAGGTTCCTGCGAGAGGAGCTGGGCAAGGCAGAGAAGAAGGTCGAGATCCTGCTGAAAAACGCCGAGGGACAGGTCGAGGGCAAGCCGTTCGCCCTCCCTGAAGATGACGATCCGGACGAAACACCGCAAGAAGGCGAGCCCGGGGACAACGACAGCTTGCCATTTTGAGACGAGCGATACACGCGCCAGTTCCAGGCTCATGAGAGGAAGCAGCGATGCCCGAGATGCTTGACACAATAGCGAACCCAAAGGACCTCAAGGGTTTATCGACCAGGGATATGGGCCGACTGGCCAAGGAGATCAGGGAGCTGATCATCGATACGGTCTCCAGCTCGGGGGGCCATCTCTCTCCCAATCTCGGAGTGGTGGAGATGACCCTGGCTCTGCATTATGTGTTCGATTCTCCCCGCGACAAGATCATCTGGGATGTCGGCCATCAGTGCTACACCCACAAGATCCTGACAGGCCGCAGCGACGAATTTTCCGGCTTGCGCCAGATGGACGGTGTGTGTGGATTCCCGGTCCAGGAGGAGAGCGAGCACGATGCCTACAACACCGGGCATGCGTCCACGGCACTGTCTGCTGCCATGGGGATGGCGATGGCCCGAGACCGTCAAGGAAAGGATCACCACATCATCGCGGTTGTGGGTGACGGGGGGCTGACCGGCGGCATCGCCTGGGAGGCCCTCAATCAGATCGGCCATCTCAGAGAGAAGCTGATCATCGTCCTGAATTACAACGAGATGTCCATATCTCCCAATGTGGGGGCGCTCTCCCGCTACCTGACGTATCTGGTATCCGGGCAGCACTACCTGCGCATGAAAGACCATGCCAAGACCTTCCTGAAGGCCATCCCGCTGATCGGCTGGCCCATGATCAAGGTGGGTCGAGCCATGGAAGAGGCCGTCAAGAAGACATTTTTTCCGGGACTGCTCTTCGAGGAGCTGGGCCTTCGCTACATCGGCCCGGTGCAGGGCCACAGCCTGCCCTCCCTGATAGAAGTGTTCGAGGAGGCCAAGGGGCACGACGAGCCCGTACTCATCCTGTGTGTCACCAAGAAGGGCAAGGGATTCGGCCCGGCGCAGGACAATCCCTCGAAGTTTCACAGCGCGTCGCCCTTCGAGAAAACCACGGGCCGCTCCCTGACCTCGGACAAGCGCCCTTCGTTTTCCTCGGTGTTCGGCAGGGCGGCCATCGAGCTGGCCGAGGAAGACGACCGAGTGGTGGCCATCACAGCGGCCATGCCGGAAGGGACAGGGCTGGGTCCCTTTGGCGAGAAGTTCCCGGACCGGTTCTTCGATGTGGGGATTGCCGAGCAGCATGCCGTGGTGTTTTCCACCGGGCTGGCGCTGGGGGGATACCGGCCGGTGGTGGCCATCTATTCCACCTTCCTGCAGAGAGCCTACGACCAACTCTATCATGATGTCTGCCTCATGGACATCCCGATCCTGTTCGCGCTGGACCGCGCCGGGATCGTGCCGGATGACGGCCCCACACACCAAGGGATCAACGATATTGTGTATCTCCGCCATCTGCCCAACATGATCGTCATGGGGCCCAAGGATGAGAATGAGCTGCGGCACATGCTGCGGTCGGCGCTCCACTACGGCCACCCAGTCGCGATCCGATTCCCCAAAGGAAAGGTCTACGGCGTTCCCATGGACAAGAGCTGGGAAGAGATCCCCCTGGGAAAAGCCGAGACGCTCAAGGAGGGAAAGGATCTCCTGCTGGCTTTCGGGAATATGGTGCGTCCCGCGCTCGAAGCGGCGGAACTCCTGGCCGGGAAGGGAATCGACCTGGCGGTCGTCAATGCGCGCTTCGCCAAGCCGCTGGATGAAGACCTGATCCGGGAATTTGCCCGTCCCGGAGTCACGGTCTTTACTGCCGAGGAAGGAGTCATCGATGGAGGATTCGGGAGTGCGGTCAGGGAGTTTCTGGACCGGGAACGGCATTTTGACCTGCGCTTCAAGCGCCTGGGGCTGCCGGTGGAGATCTATCCCGTCGGCAAGGTGGAGCAGATCAAGGCCCGGTATCGGCTGGATGTTCCCGGCCTGGTCGCTCAGATAGAGGAATTTTATGGGATTGGCGAGCAGCCCTGACCATACCGAGGCGATGAGAGAGAGGGCGGATAAGCTGGTGGTCGAGCAGGGACTGGCCCGGAGCCGCCACCTTGCCCATGCCCTGATCCTAGCGGGCGATGTCTTTATGGGTGAACAGCGCATCGAGAAGCCCGGCCAGCTGCTCGAGTCAGGCAAAACGCTTCGGCTGAAGCAGCGGCCACCCTTTGTTTCCCGCGGCGGCCTGAAGCTGGAGGCGGCGCTGCGGCATTTTAAGGTCCCCGTTCAGGACAGGATAGGCCTCGACCTGGGGGCCTCCACCGGGGGATTTACCGACTGCCTGCTCCAGAGCGGAGCCCGCGCCGTCTACGCCGTGGATGTGGACCCGCGCCAGTTGGACTGGAAGCTGCGCAACGATCCCCGAGTAACGGCCATCAAGAAAAACGCCCGCTTCCTCACGCTGGAAGACCTCCCGGGTCCCGTGGACCTGGTTGTCATGGACCTCTCCTTCATCTCGGTCTTGAAGGTCCTGCCAGCCCTATCCCTCCTCATAGGAGATGGACGGGTGATCGCCCTTATCAAGCCCCAGTTCGAGGCTGGGAAGGGTCGGGTGGGGAAGGGCGGCGTGATCCGGGATCCCTCGCTTCATTTAGGGATTCTGAGAGACGTGATCGAAGGGGCAGATGCACTGGGCTTCGGGATGTCCGGGGTCCTGCGTTCTCCCATCCTGGGACAGAAAGGGAACCGGGAATTCCTGGTAAACTGGGGGCTCGGACCCTCTGTTTTAACACCGGAGCAGAAGGAAACTCAGATCAAGGAGGTGGTTTGGGATGAGATCAATTGAGAGAGTAGGATTCGTCATCAAGCCACATGCCCCGGAGGTGGACGACATTCTGAAACGGCTTATGGGCTATTTTTCCGACCGCGGAATCGCATGCCACCTTGAGACGGAGGCCGCGGAAATTCTTGGAATACCCGAGAGCGTCTCGCGGGAAGAGCTGCCCGCCACGGTCGATCTGGTTATGGTCCTGGGCGGAGACGGCACCCTGCTCAGCATCGCGCACCTGGCCGCCGAGAACCGCGTGCCGGTACTGGGCGTGAACATGGGGAGCCTGGGATTTCTGACAGAGGTTCCCGTGGAGGAGGTGTTCGAGACCCTGGATGCATACCTCGGCGGCGACGAACGTATCGTCAGCCCCCGCCAGGTCCTGGAAGTAGACACACGCGGGACGATCTACTACTGCCTCAACGATATCGTGATCAACAAGGGCGCACTGGCCCGCATGATCCAGTGTGCCATGTGGATCAATGACAAGGAGGTCTCGATTCCCCGTTCCGACGGCCTCATCATCTCCACTCCTACCGGCTCGACAGCGTACTCCCTTTCCGCAGGAGGACCCATCGTCCAGCCCTACATACCGGCCATCATCATCGCCCCCATCTGTCCCCACACGCTGTCTTTTCGCCCCATGGTGGTCTCATCGGATTCCCGGCTCAGAGTCCAGATGCAGACCACAGGAGAGAAGGCCTATTTGACCCTGGACGGGCAGCGGGGCTATCTGATGGAAATGAACGAAACCGTTGAGGTGCGTACCAGCAGCCTCAAACTGCAGCTGATTTCCTCTCCCCGGAGGAACTATTTCGACCTCCTGCAGGAGAAGCTCGGCTGGGGAAAAAAATAGTGTTGCCAGGGCCGCCTGGCTCCAATATACCGAAAGGAGGACATGGTGTCTGAAGATATCATTATGAATGTGACGGATGCGAACTTTGCTGAGGAGGTCATCGGTTCCGAGTTGCCGGTGCTGGTGGATTTCTGGGCGGTGTGGTGCGGCCCCTGCCGGATGGTGGCGCCCTTCGTAGAACAGATCGCCCAGGAGTACAGCGACCAGCTCAAGGTCGCCAAGCTGAACGTGGATGAGAATCAGGGCATCCCGGCAAAATATGGCATCATGAGCATCCCTACCCTTCTGCTGTTCAAGGGGGGAGAGCTCAAGGAGACCATCGTGGGCGCGCTGCCCAAAGACAAGATCGTCGACGCCGTTTCCAAGCACCTATGAGCGAGACCACCTATGATGTGACCATCGTGGGTGCCGGTCCTGCGGGACTGGCGGCCGCCATCTACACCGGGCGTGCCCGGCTGAACACCCTGATCCTGGAAAAAGCACTTCCGGGAGGACAGATCCTCCTCACAGACTGGATCGAGAACTATCCCGGGTTTGCCGAGGGCGTGGGGACATTTCCGCTCATGGATGCGTTCCGTGCCCAGGCGGAACGTTTCGGAGCCAAGATCGAGATGGACGAGATCGGTGAGCTGAGAAAGGGAGAGGGTTCCCTCTGGAAGATCGTGGGGCGGGACAAGACCTACCAGACCCGCACGGTGATCATTGCCACAGGGGCGGCCCACCGTCACATGGGAGTTCCGGGCGAGGCGGAGCTGACCGGGAAGGGAGTGTCCTTCTGTGCCACGTGCGATGGAGCTTTCTTCCGGGACAAGGTGGTGAGCGTCGTGGGTGGAGGCAGCTGGGCCTTGACCGAGGCATTGTTCCTCACGAAGTTCGCCCGCCAGGTCCAGCTCATCCATCGGCGCCAAGGATTCCGGGCGGAAAAGATTCTGCAGGAACGTGTGCGGGAGCATGAGAAGATCGAGCTTGTCCTGGACACGGTCGTAGAAACCGTCAACGGCCAGGATAAGTTGGAATCGCTGTCCCTGCGCAATGTCAAGACCGAAACCTCCTGGGACGAACCCATGGACGGGCTCTTCGTCTCCATCGGGATGATCCCCAATGCTGGCTTTCTGGGTTCACTCCTGGAACTGAATGAGTGGGGAGAGATCATGGTCCAAAAAAAGATGGCCACCTCTCAGCCTGGGATCTATGCGGCTGGGGACGTGACGGATGCCTGTTCCAACCAGGTCGCCATCGCCGCCGGCGCCGGTGTTGAGGCGGCCCTGGCCATCGACGATTACATCACGAATTCTTTTTGAGGGATTCGATCTCTTTCTTGATCTGCTTGACCTCTTTGAGCAGGTCATACAAGCGAGGGATGGCAGCCCAGGCCTTGCGCCAGACCTGGATATCCAGGTGGGGAGAGCCGGAGACCATGGTGTTGGCCGGGATGTCTTTGGTCACACCGGTCTTGGCCGCGACCACCACGTTATCCCCGATGTCGATGTGATCCGGGATGCCGGCCTGCCCCGCCAGGATGACGTTCTTTCCCGTGTGCGAACTGCCCGCGATCCCCACCTGGGCCATGACGACGCTGTTTTCTCCGATCTCCACGTTATGGGCGATCTGGACCAGGTTGTCGATCTTGGCCCCCTTCCGGATCAGGGTGGTGCCCAGGGTGCCCCGGTCCACGGTCGAGTTGGCCCCGATCTCCACATCGTCCTCCACGATGACGGTCCCCTGCTGAGGGATCTTCGCTCGTGTGCCGTCCTTGAGAGGCAGGTATCCGAAACCGTCTGCACCGATCACGACCCCGTTGTGCAGGATGACGCCACTGCCGAGGGTGATGTTCTCCCGGAGCGAGACCTGGGAGTGAAGGACGCAGTCTCGGCCGACTTTCACGCCAGGATAGATCGTTACGAACGGGTGGATCACGGTCCCGGCGCCGATCTCGACGTTTTCGCCCAACACCGCACAAGCGCCCACAGAGGCCTCCTCCCCGATCCGCGCCGTTTCGGCGATCTGGGCTGAAGGATGGATGCCAGGAGCCGGGCGATAAGAGGAAAAAAAGACGCCCTGGGCCTGGACGAATGTCCTCTGGGGATCGGAAGACCGGATGACCGGGATGTGGTCACAGGGTTCTCCCGGAGGTAGGATGGCGGCGCCAGCGCGGGATTCTTCCAGCAGGGGGCGGAACTTTTTGTGGGCCATGAACACGAGCTCGCCCTCTCCGGCTCCGGCCAGATCGGACACTCCCGTCAGCAGCGTGCCTCCCTCGCCCTCATAGGGACATCCCAGGAGACGGGCCAGCCCGGCCACCGTCGTCACGAATCCCTTTTTTTTTGCATCAAGCGGTTTTTTCATTGTATCGCTCGTTAAGGACAGCGGCCAGCTCGGCACCCCAGAACAGGATCGCCAGGGAGAAGGTGATCCAGAGAAGGAAGAAGATGATGGATGTGAGGGTGCCCTGCACCAGGCGGGTAAGGACCACACCGATGGCGGAGAAATGGGCTATGTAAAATGCGAAGATCCGCTTGAACACCTCCCACAGCAGCGTACTGACGACCGCGGCGATGGCGGCGGGGCGGGTGTACACTTTTATCTCCGGGATGAATTTGTACAGGACAAAAAAGACCAGGAAGGTCAGCGTGAAGGGGATGAGGTACTGGAGAAAAAAGTTGTTCACCAGGGCCATGACCTTGGGATTGATATACTCGGCGAAGAGGGAGCTCTCCTGGATGGCTCGTTGGAGCCCGGTCCAGATCACGGTGATGGAAAGGGAGATCAGCATGAGGATGCCGATCACGAACATGATGAGGTATTCCATCAGGCGGTTGTAGAAGAAGGATTTCTGGTAGTTGGCCCGGAAGATGTAGTTTATGGAGTAGATGAGGTTGGAGAACATGAAGCTGGCGGCGATGAAGGACCCGGCCAGCCCGAACCAGCTCAGGTTGGACACGTCGCGGGATACGACCTGGACCCGCTCGAAGAACAGCGGATCCATCTTCGCGAAGAATTCATCGGACAGGATGTTGAGGCTGTTGAGGGCGATCTCCTCGCTCCCCAGGATCTTGGTGGTGAGAAAAATGAACAGTCCCACCAGGGGAATGGCGCAAAGGAGCGCGAAATAGGAGACCGTGATGGAAAAGTTAAAGCATCTGTCTTTTCCAAACCTCTTGAATGTGGCCTTGAGGATGTCGAAGACAGAGAAATTCATATAATTCAGGACTAAATATTACCCCAGTTCACCATAAGGATGATGATCGAGATCAGCAGCGTGTAGATGACCAGCGTTTCGATCAGGACCAGGCCGAAGATGAGCAGGAAGCGGATATGCGGACCCGAAGCCGGATTCCGGGAGATGCCTTCACAGGCACTGCTGATGGATTTTGCCTGGCAGTAAGCGCCGGCAGCAGCGGCCACGGCGATGAGGGCGCCCCCGATGATGAGGGACCATTTCATGATGGCGGTCCGGTTGTCCGAGATCTCGTTCTCCTGTGCGAGCAGCGGGGCGCTCATCAGGGCGACGAAAAAGAGTAGCATGAGGGTCGCTTTGAGTTGTTTAGTCATATTCTCTCTCCTTATGTGTTAATGGTCTTCTTCATGGGCCACGGCCCCTGCGATGTATATACACGCCAAAAGCACGAACACGAATGCCTGGATGAAAGAGGTAAAGAGCGCAACGGCCATGAACGGGAGCGGCAGGAAGAAGGGGATGATGGATGCCATGACCACGATCAGCAGCTCTTCGGCGAAGATATTTCCGAAGAGGCGGATAGACAGCGATACGACGCGCGAGAAGTGGCTGATGATCTCGATGGGCAGCATGAGCGGCGCCAGCGCGGGGATGGGGCCGAAAAAATGTTTGAGATAGTTGACCGGGCCCTGGGCCTTGATCCCCTGCCAGTGATAGTAGAAAAAGACCACCAGGGCACAGGCCGCGGTCACTGTGAGCTTGCTTGTGGGGGACATGAATCCGGGGACCAACCCGATCAGGTTGCAGGCGAAGATGAACAGGCCCATCGTGGCGATCAGCGGGAGGTACTGGCGGCCCCGTTCGCCGATGATCTCGACCAGCTGTCCCTCGAAAGCCTGGATGATGAGCTCGAGGAGGCTTTGGCGCTTGGACGGTACTGTCCGGGCCCTGCGAGCGGCCAGACCCATCAGGACCATGAGCACCAGGGCGACTATGAGGCACATGACCACGTAGTCGGGGAAGAGATGACCGGGATCTTCCACATGGATGCCAAGCAGTCCGAGCAGCCCTGCGAGCGGTTTCCCGAAGATCCGGTTGAAGGCCTCGACGATGGCCAGGCTATGTTCTAATGCTTCCATTGTTTCATTCTAGAGAGCGCGGCTGCGGCCTCGACCAGAAACACCGGGATGACTGTGGAGAATCCGGCGATGAAGGCGTAGATCCGCCCTGAAAAGAAGAAAATTATAATCGAAAAGAGGGCGATAATCAATACGAGCCGCAGCCCGAAAAAAAATAGTGCGGACCGGACGGCATGCTTCTTGCCTGCCTGTAAAAAACGGGTCACGGATTGGCGGAGCGAGATGAAACCCAGGGATGACAGCGCCCCCCCCAGGAACACAAAGAGCCCGGTGCCTGCGTCGAAGGCCAGCAGGGCCCCCAGGGCCAGGATCGCAGCCAGGGCCAGGATCTCCCAGGGGATGCGTTTCAGGATCGCCTCGTCGCTCTGGGAGGAGTGAGATGTTGCGTTCATGTTGGTCGTTTTCGGGGTAGAGCGTAGTGTATCAGCCTTTGAACGGTCTTGTCTATTCCTTTCAGACGGCAGGAGGGTCGGAAGGCGGTTGATGGCGGCGGATGCCCCGGAAGAGGCTGATAAATCCCGACGCGATTCCCAGCAGGAGAAAGATGAGCAGCATCCAGGGATGCGTGTTCAGAAGCTTGTCCAGCTGGTATCCGAAAAACAGGCCCACGGCTATGGAGGAGGGGAGCATCAGGCCCAGCGAGCTCAACTCGGCTGCACGGCGCCACTTGGGCGGTGGGGGGGTCTCATCCATCATGCTATTCCCATTCTAGCACAAAGTCCGCGCCGGATTGAATTGATTCTCCCCTGGGCTTATGCTACAGTTTTTTTAATGTCCAAGGCGCGGTTCCTCCTTGTTGCTCTGGCTGCGAGTTTACTGTTCTCGCCCGGGTGGATCCATGGCCAGGCTGCCGCTTCGGGCTCCGAGATCAAGGTCGTGGCCGAACACGAGGAGCGGGTGGGTGATATTTTCCGTGCTTGGGGGAAGGTCCGCATCGAATATAAGGAGCTCAAGCTCTTTGCCGAGTGGGTCGAGATCAACACCGTGACCAAGGACGTCCTGGCCAGGGGAGAACCCGTCACCCTCCACCTGCCGAGTGAAACGATCTCCATGCGGGAGCTCCAGGGCAACCTGGATACTACCGGCGGTTTCCTGGAGGAGGTGTACGGCCAGGTTCAGCCCAGCGTGACCTATTCCGCCGAGAGTGTCGAGCGCATCGATCAGGACCTCTTCCATATGGAGCGTGCCTGGTTCACTTCCTGCAGCCAGCCCACCCCGCGCTGGAGATTTACCAGCAGCAGTGCGAACTTCAAAAAAGAAGACTACATTGAGATGTGGAACTTCGTACTCTACCTCAAGAAGGTCCCGGTCTTCTACCTCCCATACTTCCGTTATCCCCTGAACGAGGAGCGACACACCGGTTTCCTGATGCCCTCCATAGGCTACAACGGTCAGAAGGGCCTGGCCCTCTCGCAGAGTTTTTACTGGGCCATGCGGCGCAACATGGACGCCACCTTCCACATGGACTACTATTCGGCCCGGGGCCTCGGTGCCGCGGCCGAATACCGCTACATCTTCCCGCGCGGCATCGGGGGAAAGCTCCAGCTCTACTACTTCAGGTTCAAAGACGAGGACCTGTACGACACAAAAAACGCCTACATCGTCCGTTTCAACCACAACCAGCCGCTGCCCTATGATTTCCGGTTGGTTGCCGATGTCGACTGGCAGAGTTCCTTCGATTTCCTGAGGGAGTTCGACAACAACTTCAAGCGGGCCACGGTCTCCAACCGGAGTTCTCAGGTCTACCTCTCGCGTTCCTGGTCCTATTTCAACTGGAACTTCCGAGTCTCCCGGTTCGAGACCTACTATCGGGACCGAGACAGCTCCATCATCCGGCTCAACCTGCCTGAGGCGGGCTTCACCGCCTCCCGCATCAAGCTCTTTTCCCCGCTGTTTTTCTCCTTCAATACCGCCTTCAACAGCTGGGAATACGGCTGGGACGATCAGTATGAGGAGGGGACCCAGCGCAAGTCCCAGAGTTTTTTCTTCCGACCCACTCTGTTCCTGCCCTTCACGGCCATCCCCTGGATGTCGGTCAATGCCACCGTCACCGCCAACCTGGATTATTATTTCCAGAGCTATGCGCCCGGGACCAGTACGGTGGTGAACGAGCCCCTGTTTACGCAGAGCCATTCCTCCAGCCTGGAGCTCTTGGGGCCGACATTCGTCAAGGTGTTCTTCGACAATGATGGAGAGCCCAAGCTCAAGCACGTCCTGGAGCCCACGCTGCGCTTTGTCTACGATAGCCCCGTCTCCGCCTCGGACCGCATCATCACGCCCCGGTTCTTCATACGGGACTACTACCTGTTCTACGGGATCACCAACAGCCTCATGATCAAGGAGGAACGCGGCAACCGCGACCTCGTCACCGTGTCTTTCGGTCAGAGGTACTATTTAGATCCGGCCACGGGACCCCTCCAGAACTATGAGGTGAACGGCGAGATCCCGGAATTCTCCGATTTTGAGGGCAGCGTCCGTTATCTGCCCTCGATTCGCTACAACCTGAATTTCAGCGCGGCCTACAATCCCTACGAGAACAAGTTCTCGCGGCTGCGCCTCAGCCTGAACCTGGGCGCCCCGACCGATAATCTGTTCATGAGGGTCAACTGGTACAAGAGTACGGATCCCTACCGGCAGGAGACCGCCTTTACGCGCCATCAGATCGGGCTTTACACCGGCATCAAGATCCCCCGCTGGTCGCTGGACACGCTAGCGCAGCTTGATTACAACATCCAGGAAAACGAGCTGATGTACTCGGCCCTGTCCGTGGTCTATCATTACCAGTGTATTGATTTCAGGGCGGACCTTAGAGTATTCTATTTCCGGGATACGCCCGAGGTGCAGTTCAGCTTCTCCTTTGAGCTCGGAAACATCGGGCGGTCGACGGACTTCCTGGGAGGGCTGGGATTCTAGCCGGTTGCCCGACTTAAAGCAGGGAGAAGGAGCGGACAGAGAGCATGAAGGGATTGATCCTGAGCGGTGGCAGGGGCACGCGACTGAGGCCCCTCACATTCACACAAGCTAAACAGCTGGTCCCTGTGGCCAACAAGCCCGTCCTCTTCTACGGCATAGAGGCCCTGTGCGACGCAGGCATAGATGAGATCGGGATCGTGGTGGGGGACACCCACAAAGAGATCCGGGCGGCCGTGGGCGACGGTTCCCGTTGGGGAGCCCGTTTCACGTTCATCGAGCAGGAGGCTCCCCTGGGATTGGCGCATGCGGTCAAGATCTCTCGGGATTTCCTGGGAGATGATGCCTTCGTCATGTATCTGGGTGATAACATACTCAAGAGCGGGATCAAGTCTCTGGTGGAGGAGTTCGGGGCGGAACGCCCCAACGCTCTCATCCTACTGACCGAAGTCCCCAACCCCCACATGTTCGGTGTGGCGGAACTCGAAGGGGGGCGTGTGGTCAACCTGGTGGAAAAGCCCAAGAACCCGCCCAGCAACCTGGCCCTGGTCGGAGTCTACATGTTTGATTCCCACATCTTCGAGGCGGTGGATGCCATCGAGCCCTCCTGGCGGAACGAGCTCGAGATAACAGACGCCATCCAGCACCTGGTGACATCAGGATTTGAGGTGAGGTCCCATCTCGTGAAGGGGTGGTGGAAAGACACGGGCAAGCTGGAGGACATCCTGGAGGCAAACCGGCTGATATTGGAGGGCAGCCAGGGACGCATTGCCGGTGAAGTAGACGCTGCCTCCCAGATCCACGGCCAGGTGATCCTGGAGGAGGGTGCGGTTGTGCGCGCCAGCATCATCCGCGGCCCGGCTGTCATCGGCAGCCACACCGAGATCGACCACTCCTATATCGGCCCCTTCACCTCCATTCAGAAGGACTGCCGGATTTTCCATTCCGAGATCGAAAACAGCATTTTGCTGGAGGGAAGTGAGCTTCGGGACGTGGGGCCCCGGATCGGAGAAAGCCTGATCGGCCGCGAAGTCAAAATTTACAGGTGCTCTCCCAAGCCCTCGGTTTATCAGTTCATGGTGGGAGACAAGAGCGAGATCGGTCTCAAGTGACCGGGCTCTGGGAAAGGAGAAGGCAATGATCGCAGGCGTCAAGACCAAGCAGCTGAGAGTCATCCCCGACGAGAGGGGTCATTTGATGGAGATCCTCCGGTGCGATGACGATCTGTTCCAGAATTTTGGACAGGCATACGTGACCACCACCTATCCCGGCGTGGTCAAGGCCTGGCATCTGCATACGAGACAGACCGATAACGTCGTGTGTGTGGGAGGGATGATCAAACTGGTGCTGTTCGATCCCAGGGAGGATTCTGCCACCCAGGGAGAAGTCATGCAGCGCTATCTCGGAATTCATAACCCCCTTCTGGTGCAGATCCCGCCCCAGATCTGCCATGGATGGATGTGCATCAGCCCGGAGGAGGCCCTCATCGTCAACTGCCCCACAGAGGCCTACAACGCTGCCGATCCTGATGAGGTGCGGATCGATCCCCATGACAACAACATCCCCTATGACTGGAGCCGCAAGGATGGCTGAGCGGAACCTGGAGGGGAAGACGATCCTGGTGACTGGAGGGGCCGGGTTCATCGGCAGCAACCTGATCCACTTCCTCCTCCGCAGCCAGCCAGACTGCCGGGTGATCAACCTGGACAAGCTGACCTATGCGGGCAATCCGGACAATCTGAGGGACATCGAACAGGACCCGCGCTACGAATTCGTGTTGGGGGACATCCGGGACAGGGACACGGTCGCCCCCCTGTTCGATCGGGCCGACGTGGTGGTCCACCTGGCAGCCGAGACCCACGTGGACCGCTCCATCGTGGATGCAGGGGAGTTCGTGCTCACGGATGTTTACGGGAGCTTCATCCTATTCGAGGCCCTGCGCCAGGCTGAGATCGAGGTCTTCCTGCATGTGTCGACCGACGAAGTGTACGGCAGCCGGGATGAGGGTTTCTTCTCCGAAGAGGATCCCCTCAATCCTTCCTCGCCCTATGCCGCCTCCAAGGCCGGCGCAGATCGGCTGGGGTATTCCTATGTGGTGACCTACGGCCTGCCCATCGTCATCATCCGGCCCAGCAACAACTATGGACCCTACCAGTACCCTGAGAAATTCATCCCGCTTTTCGCCACTAACGCCCTCGAGGACAAAAAACTGCCTCTGTACGGCCGAGGCACCAACGTCCGGGACTGGCTGTTCGTGGAGGACCACTGCCGGGCCATCGACCTCGTCCTCCGGAAGGGGACCCTGGGTGAGGTCTATAACGTGGGGGCCAATGCCGAGGTCCCGAACCTGGAAGTGGCGGAAACGATCGTTGACCTCCTGGGCAAACCCAGGGAGCTTATCACTCAAGTTCAGGACCGCCTGGGCCACGACCGGCGGTACGCCCTGGAGTGCAGCAAACTCCATGCCCTGGGATGGAAGCCGGAACAGAACTTTCCCCGGGGCCTGGAAACAACCGTGGCTTGGTACAGGGATAATCCGGAATGGTGGCATAAGATCAAGGAACAGAGCGAAGAGTTCCGGCGGTTCCATGACGCATATTATTCGGATCGCAAATAGGAAAGGAGATCCCATGAGAGCACTGATCACGGGCATTACAGGCTTCGCAGGGAGCCATCTGGCGGACTACATCCTGGAAAATCATCCGGAGGCCGAGGTCTATGGGCTGATCCGCTGGCGCAGCCGGATGGAGAACGTCCAGCACATCCGGGATCGGATCCACCTGCTGGAAGCGGACCTGAAGGACATGGTGTCCCTGAAAAAGGCCCTGGCCGAGATCGAGCCGGACCGCATCTTCCATCTGGCCGCACAGAGTTTCGTCCCCACGTCCTGGCGAGCTCCGGCCGAGACATTCGCCATCAATAGCATCGGGCAGATCAACCTGTTCGAGGCGGTGCTCGACCTGGGGCTCACTCCGCGCATCCAGATCGCAGGTTCCAGCGAAGAGTATGGGCTGGTACATCCGGATGAGGTGCCCATGACGGAATCCAATCCCCTCCGCCCCCTCAGCCCCTATGCGGTGAGCAAGGTGGCCCAGGACTTTCTGGGCTACCAGTACTTCAAGAGCTACGGACTGCATGTCGTCCGGACCCGGGGATTCAATCACACCGGGCCCCGTCGGGGCGAGGTTTTCATCTGCTCCAATTTTGCTAGGCAGATCGTCGAGATCGAGAAGAAACTGCGGGATCCCGTCCTCTTCGTCGGCAACCTGGAAGCCAAGCGAGATTTCACCGACGTGCGGGACACGGTGCGGGCCTACTGGCTGAGCCTGGAAAAAGGCGAGGCCGGAGAGGTCTACAACATCGGGTCGGGGATCGCCTTCACCGCCCAGGAGATCCTGGATAAGCTCCTGGCCCTGACCGAGGCGGACGTACGGATCGAGGTCGATCCCCTGCGCCTGCGCCCCTCCGATGTGATGATCCTGCTCTCCGATGCCAGCAAGTTTCGGGCGATATCCGGGTGGGAGCCCCGCATCCCCTTCGAGCAGTCGCTGCAGGACCTGCTCGAGTACTGGAGAGCGAGGCTTTGACGAAGCGTATCCTCGTCACCGGAGCAACGGGTTTCGTGGGCGCTCATCTCCTTCAAGCCCTGGACCGGACGGATACTCAGATCTTCGGTACCTCTTTTCCCCATGAGCCGGGCCCGCCTGGATTGTCCTGTGCGAGCCAACTCTGCCGTTTGGACCTGCGACAGTCAACGGCTGTAGCCGCTCTGATCCGAGAGGCACAACCCGCTTGGGTGTTTCATCTGGCTGCCGTATCCAATGTCGGCCACTCCTGGACAAGGCGCTTCGAGACACTGGAGACGAACCTGCTGGGAACCCTGAACCTCCTGGAGGCGGTCAGGACACATGCACCCGAGGCCCGGGTCCTGTTCGTGAGCTCGTCAGAAGTCTATGCCGATCCGCCCCCGAACGGTCAGGGCCTGAGGGAAACGGACGAAATCCGGCCGATCAGCCCCTATGCCTTCAGCAAGATCAGCGGCGAGCAGCTCTGCCGTTTCTACATCGAAGTGGAGGGGCTGGACATCGTCATCTCGCGTGCATTTCCGCACTCAGGTCCGGGCCAGAGCCCCGACTTCGTATGTTCCGACTGGGGCCGCCAGATCGCCCTTATTGAAAAGGGAGACCTGGCTCCCGAGATCCGGGTGGGCAACATCGAGGTTTTCAGGGATTTCTGCGATGTCCGGGATGTGGTCCTGGCCTACATAAGCCTGCTGGAGCGGGGAAAACGCGGCGAGGCCTACAATGTGTCGTCCGGGAATGCAGTTTCCCTGAAGCACATCCTCGAGCGGCTCCTGTCCCAGTCCCCCTCCACCGTTGAGGTCCTGGTCGATCCCACAAAACTCCGCAAGACCGACATCGTCCGGCTGCAGGGTGATAACCGTAAACTCCGGGAGGCCACAGGGTGGCAGCCGGGTATTCCTCTGGAGCGCATGTTATCCGATCTGTTGGAATTCTGGCGGGGATCTGTGTGATCCTACGGCCGGCAAGGACCGGTCTCTTCCCTCTTTTGGTCTTCAGATATTGAGTTGCAGCTGCTCTTTTTGGAGGCCTCTTCTCTCTTTCTCTATAGCTTCCAGGTCATCCTGAGTGATGTCACCCGTGGGATAGTTCCCGTCGAAGCAGGCCCCGCAGAAGTGGTCCAGCTGTTCGTTGCCCATGTGGACGGCCTTTTTAAGGGAATCCAGGGATTGATAGATGACCCGATCGGCCCCGATCTTGCGGGCGACCTCATCCGGCGTGGAATCTGCAGCAACAAATTCCTGATGGGTTTGCATATCGATGCCGTAAACACAGGGGAAGCGCAGGGGAGGGGAATAGGATCCGAAGTAGACCTTTTTGGCCCCGCATTCCCGGACCATTTCGATGATGGCCCGTGAGGTGTTGCCGCGCACGATGCTGTCGTCCACGAGCAGGACATTCCTGCCCCGGAATTCCGATGCGATGGGATTGAGTTTCTGTCGGACAGAGGTCTTTCGGGACTTGTCCGAGGGCATGATGAAAGTCCTCCCGATGTAGCGGTTTTTGACAAGGGCTTCCCTGTACTTGAGGTGGAGGGTGCGGGCGATCTCGATGGCGGCATCCCGGGCGGAATCGGGGACCGGGACGACCACATCGATCTTCAGGCCCAGTTTTTTGATTTCCTGGGCCAGGAGGCGGCCCAGGCGGATGCGGCAGTTATAGACGTTGACTTTGTCGATGAAGGAATCCGGCCGCGCGAAATAGACCCACTCGAACAGGCAGGGCGTGTGGGTGTGCTGAACCAGCCGCCGGGTGTGCAGCTGCCGGTTCTTGTCGATGAACAGGACCTGGCCTGGCTTGATGTCCTTGATATCAGAGAAGTTCATGATGTTCAGGCTCACACTCTCGGAAGCCACTGCGTAGGAGGGGAGCATGCCGTCCTTGCGTTTTCCGTACACCAGGGGTTTGATCCCGTAGGGATCGCGGAAGGCGACCATCCCCTGCTCTGCGATGTAGGCCACAACAGAATAGCTGCCCTTGACCTTGTCGTAGACGCCCTTGACGGCCGCATAGATGTGTTCCGGAGTCAGGTGGAGGGCATCCTGCACGGCCAGTTCCTGAGCGAACACATTCAGAACGGCCTCAACATCATTATCGGAATTCAGGATGCGCCGGTGCTCCAGGAACAGTCTTTCTTTGAGCTCCGCGTAGTTGACCACGTTGCCGTTGTGGGCCATGATGATGCCGAAGGGGGAGTTGACGAAGAAGGGCTGGGCGTCATCCCCCCGTCCGCCACCCACGGTCGGGTAGCGGGTGTGGCCGATCCCGATGGGGCCGAGCAGCCGCTGTGCATTGGCCGCATCGAAGATGTCGTTGACCAGCCCGTTGCCCTTCTTGGTATGGAAGCGCCCGTCATACGTGATCATACCCGCGGAGTCCTGGCCCCGGTGCTGAATGGCCAGGATTCCCTGGTACAGGTCCTTGAACACGTCTTCGTTGCTGTAGATCCCAATTACACCACACATTTTTTCCTCTTTTAAACACTACTATTATACTCGTTTTTAGGTGTGAGATAAACAGAAATGTCGCTTGTGGGGCGGATGTGCTAGCTCCCCTTCGACGGGAGGACTGCCAGGAGTTCCTCCCGGGTCAGGGTGGCCGTGCCCAGCTTCCCTACCACGATCCCGGCAGCGGTGTTGGCCAGGAGGGCCGCTTGCTGGATGGAGGCACCCGACAGCAGGGCCAGGCTGGCCGCTGCGATGACAGTATCCCCTGCCCCGGTAACGTCATACACTTCCTGGGCCACGGTCGGGATGTGGTTGGGAGACTTTCCCTTCTCGAAGACGGTCATTCCCTGTTCCCCACGTTTGAGGATGAGGTAATAGGAGGAGATGCGGGAGAGGATGTCGATTCCGGCCTTTTCCACCTCCGCGTCTGTCGTACAGGGATAGTTTACGAACCGCTCTGCCTCGAAGTGGTTCGGAGTGATGAGCGTCACCGGAGAGTAGTAGGAGAAATTCTCGACCTTTGGGTCGACGAACACGGGGACCCCGCGTTCCTGGGTCACTTCCAGGACCTTGTGCATCAGGTTCTGGCTTACCATCCCCTTGTTATAGTCTGAGACGAGGAGACCGTCGTATGCCTCATCCCGGATCAGGGACAGGATTTTCTCCTGTGCTCTCTGGGAGAGCGGCTCGATTTCCTCCTGATCCACGCGCACGACCTGCTGATGGTGCGCGATGACCCGGGTTTTTATGGTGGTGGGCCTGCCAGCATCCGTAAAGATCCCCCGGGCTGCCGGGGCATTCTCCTTGATCCAGAGGCCGGCGTCATCGTCTCCCACCTGCCCGACCAGGAGCACAGATGCACCCAGGCTCTGGAGGTTACGGCTCACGTTCCCGGCTCCTCCCAAACAGGATGTCTCCCTTTTTACGGCCACCACCGGAACAGGAGCCTCGGGTGAAATGCGGCTTACATGCCCCCATAGGTAGCGATCGAGCATCAGGTCACCCAGGACCAGCACTGTCTGGTTGGAAAAATCCCGGACTGTATCGGACAGGAGAGAAACGTCGATGTTGTTCATAGCATTATTTCCTGACGAAGATGGGATTGGACAGGATCCAGGGGCAGCCCTTGTCGAGGGAGGAGCTTTCTCTCAGAAAGACCTCGACGCGGTAAACGCCGGCCTCCAGGGCTAGGTATGTCTGGATCTTTTGTTTTGAGGTCAGGACGGGTTTGCCGTCCCGGAGGAGGTGCCATTCCGAGTCCGCGCCAGGCGGCACCTGAATGTGCAGGAGCATACCCGGCGAATAAACGGCCGTGTTCCCCATGGCGATGCGCCTCTGTCCGTCTTCCCCCCAGAACCGGAAACCATTGCCTGGGGCAGCAGCCGCCACCACGTTATAGAAGTGACCATCCCTCAGGGCCTCATGGATCATTCTGCTGGCTTCCGGGTATTCCTCTGGGAGCGGGCGGTCGAGCAGCACGTGGAGGTGCATCAGCGACAGCAGGGGCTTGTAGAGCAGATGGGCGTCACAGCTGTAATATCCGTATACGGCATGGTCCCTGGAGAGCTCATCCCACTGGCGCAGATTTTGCCTGGGATTTGAAAGGAGCCGCAGCATGGGAATGTGCGGAGCGATCAAAAAGAGCGGCAGAGTCGGGAGCGAGCGGGCCCAGTTCATACGCAGCATGGCGTCTCCGGAGAGGATCTCGATGCCTCGGTATCCGGCGTATTCGCCCCAGGACCACCTGACCTTCGAATAGGGGTGGGCGATCACCGTGAATCCACCATTCTGTATCACCTGATGCGCGGCCTCCTCGGCCTGGGAAGAGAAGGGCTTCCCGGGGGACCGGAAGCCCAGGGCGACCAGATGTCCCCGGTTGACGGAGATCTCGGTGCCTGCCAGCACCAGGAGAGAGCCCTGCCGCTTCCGCAGGGAAAGGGCCGCGGGATTGGGATTGCCGTGGTCGGTAAAGATCACGAAGTCGAGGCCCTGCCGGGCCGCCAGGCGAGCGATCTTTTCCGCCTCTCCCTTGCCGTCCGAGTGTTGTGAGTGGAGGTGATAGACCCCCACGACCTCGTGCGGATCGGGGGCCTCTGCTCTGGGGGGCCGCCCGTAGCGCAGCCATAGGAATCCCAGCCAGAGGACGTAGGCCGCCGCGATATAGAGGAGGATCCTCCAGGGCCTGCGTTTTGTGATGCCTCCCATTTTATTATGCGTCGGAGCCCTTTTTCTCGAGCCCCCGGGCGAGGCCAAAGGGGAGTGTAATCAGGCATAAAAACAGGGTCACGACTTCGGAGTCACCCCAGTTATACTCGAAGATTCCGGCGGCAAAGAGGCCCAAGCAGGCCGCCAGTCCCGCGGCAGCGTATACATAAAGCAGCGGATCCGCCCGTTCCCTGACCAGCCGCAGGAGCGCAAGGAAGGCCCAGCCCATGAAAACCAGCCAGGCTATAAGCGTGGGAATCCCCCGTTCGGCAGCGATCTGGATCATGTTATTGTGGAGGTGAACATTGTCGCGTGCTTCCTCTGACAGATCATACTGGGGCTGTTGGAAGACCACGTGCACGGTGTTGGGACCCGTCCCGTGCAGAAGATTGTCGCGGATGATCTCGAGTCCCGCCCCCAGGTATTCGATGCGCTGGGCGTTGGAATAACTCTGAGCATCGAAGATGCTGATGGCGCGCCGTTTGATATGCGGGGGGCTGGCCAGGAAGATCAGCCCGGCAGCCACCGGGATGAGGATCAGGGCCTTGGGTTTGTACAGGGCCAGCAGGAGACAGATCACGATCACGAGGCCCACCCAAGCGTTTCGGGTGAGGGTCAGCACGAGGGCCACCGCAGCCAGGGCGAATCCGGCGCCCCATACGAGGCGCACCCTGCCCGTACCGAACAGAAAATAGCTGAAGGCGAGGGCGCTGAACAGGAGCAGCAGCCCGGCCTGAGTCATGTAGTGATCCATGAATCCGGCGATGCGTTCTCCAGGCGCTGCCTTCAGGAGGAAGTAAGCGAACGAGAAGGCGATGCTCACCAGGGCCGAAGCCAGGAGGGCCCAACCGGCGCGCCTCCCATCCTCCGGTTTGGTGATGCCCGTGAATACGATGGGGACGATCAGGAGGAGCAGGAGCTCACGGCTGTCCTGGAAGCTGACCATGGGATTGCGGGAGAGGGCCGAGGCGATCAGGGAGAGTCCGGCATAGGCCAGCAGGGGCCAGAAAAAACCTGGGAAGCGAGGGATCTCACGACCTCTTATCAGCACAGCGGCCCAGGCCACGAACGCAAGCCCCAGGATGATCTGGCTGGCGGAGATGGAGATCATGGAGGCCAGGAGATACAAGGCAATGAATGTGGGAAGGATTCTGTCCAGATGGCGCATGAGGAGTCTCCTGACCAAATCGGTCATGGGGATGATAACTCAGCTCAGAAAAAACTTCAATCCTGGGGGGACTGGCCCAGCCACAGCTTTGGGGGCCATCCACTCACTCAAGGGGACGCTCGGGATGAGGAAAGCATGCTCTCTGCGGCTTCGGCCACCTCTTCCGGCTTGATCTCCAGCAGGCAGCGGATGTCCGCATGCACGCAGTCCCGCTGCCTGCAGGGTCGGCAGTCATGGGCTTTCTCAAGCAGGGTTGCCTCAGCTCTCCAGGGAGAGAATTGGGCAGGCAGGGTGGGGCCAAAATAGGCCACGATGGGTGTTTCTGTGGTGGCGGCGATGTGCATGGGGCCGCTGTCCGGCCCGACGAAGAGATCCGCCCGCAGGATGAGCTCCCTGACTTCCCGCAGGTTCAATCCTCCCGCCAGTGAGGCCACCCGCCCAGCATAGGGAGCCGCCAGCGAATTTGACCGGGACACGTCTTCTGGCCCCCCGATAAGTGCCACGCCCACATCCGGGAGGCTCGAGAGCCGGGAGATCAGCAGGCCCAGGTTGTCCTCGCCCCAATCCCGGAACCGGTTTCCGGCCCCCACGTGCAGGACAATGATCCGGCGGCCCTTGAGCTCTTCCCGCCGGATGACGCCGTCGATGTTCTCTGCCTCCCGCTCCGATGCCGGTGCCATGGTCAGGCGGGGGGCGTCCTTGATCTCCACCCCCACGGCCCTCACCAGGTTGAGATGGTCTTCTACCGAATGGTGCCTGGAGGTCCGGGGGAGGGTGAGGTCATAGAAGTGGTGTTTGTATTTCAGCCGGTGGCCGACCTTGCAGCCGGCGCGGGAGAGGAGAGAGATCCAGAAGGCTCGAGGGCCCCCATGGAAGTCTATGAGCAGATCGTACCGCCGCTCCCGCAGTGGATGCATGAGCCGCAGGAATTCACCGGGGCTCAGGTCTCGGGGAAAGACCGCGACCTCATCCAGATCAGGGCTGCCCTCCACCAGGGCGCGGTAGGGCTCCTCCACGACATAGGTCATGTGGGCCCGGGGATAATGCGCACGGAGGGCCTGCACGGCAGGCGTCGTCATGAGTATATCGCCGATGCGCCGCATTCGGACCAGGAGGATCTTCTCTACGGCCGAGGGATCACCCTTGAGTTGCTCTATCCGGCTCAATGGTCGCCTCGTCAGGGATCATGACGGGGATGCCTTCCCTGATGGGATAGATCCGGTGGCACTGCAGACACTTCAGCCCTGATTCATCCGCGGTCTGCTTGATCTCGGTCTTGCACACCGGGCATGCCAGGATGTCGAGCAGTTCTTTGTCGATCATGGCTTGAATTCTCCTTAAAACTATTATTTTATCCCACTGGGAACGGCCCGTCAATCCAGCCGGCCCATTCCCCCAGGCCAGGTTTGACAGCCCGAAACCGGGGTGGTATGGTACCTGAAAATGAAGCCCGGGCAGTCATCTGGAGTGCCGCGGAGCGGCCTCCCATACGAGAAAAGACCATGAAGGAATCCTTCAGCTGGAACCCGCATGCGGATCAGCCCCACAATGTCGGTTCTCGGGGTGAACGCTTCCTCCGGCACCTGAGCCACGCGCCCAGCTACTTCGGTATGATCTGGCCCAATCTGGGGCGGACGGTCCCCGTGCTCATGCAGTATCGCTTCCTGCGCAGGATGGCGTATCAATTCCCCGTTTCCATCCAAGACCCTTTCGCCGTCTCGGTTTCGCCCGTCCAGGATGAGGGCCGGGAGCAGGAGTTGTTGGATCTGCTCCGGGAACTGGGCATACGTCAGAGCCTGCTGCGGATCCCTTCCTGGGAGCTGGATCGGCTGGAGATGTATGAGCGTTTCCTGTCCAGGATGCGGGAAGCGGGGATCGAGGTCCTGGTCGCGTTGCTTCAGAGGAGGCAGGACGTACTCGAACCCGCCGGGTGGGAACGCTTCCTTGAGGAGGTTTTTTCCCGTCTCGGTGACCGGGAAACATGCTTTGAAGTGGGGCACGCCTGGAACCGCACCAAATGGGGCGTGTGGGACCACCGCGAGTATCTCCGCCTGGCCCGAGCCGCTCTGGCAGCGGCCCAGGGTCATAAGGTGCGTCTGGTGGGACCGGCCGTCATCGATTTCGAGTTCCACCTCTTCCCTCCGGTCTTGAAGCATGTATCCTTCGATATCATCAGTTCCCACCTGTACGTCGACCGCATGGGGCCTCCCGAAGCCAAGCAGTTCGGCTGGGACACATCCCGGAAGCTGGCCCTTTTGCGCGCGATCGTGGACCGATCTTCGCGCAAGGGTCAGGAGCTCTGGATCACGGAAGTCAATTGGCCCCTGAAAGATACGGGAGAATATTCACCGGCGGCAGGGCGGCCCAATGTGAGCGAGGAGGAACAGGCGGATTTCCTGGTCCGGTATTACCTGCTCTGTTTGTGCAGCGGATGGGTCAGCAGGATCTATTGGTGGCAGCTGGTCGCTCCGGGCTACGGACTGGTCGACAGCAGGACAGAAACCTGGCGCCGGCGCCCGGCGTTCCGGGCGCTCAGGACCCTGAGGGGATTCTGTGCGAACACCATGTACCAGGGCTACTTCGTGCATCCTGTGGCCCGGGTGTTCAACTTCTGCAAAGGCCAGGAAGAGTTTGCGGTGGGCTGGTCGGAGCAGGGGCCGGTTGAATTCCTCTTTCCGAGCCCGGTCAAGCGAGTGGTCGGCCGTGACGGTGAGGAACTCCCGGTGACGGATCGGACCGTCACTCTGGACGCCAGTCCGCGCTATATATTTTATGAACGACAAGGGGACTGATCTGTCCCCCCTTCGATAGCGCCTCCTGGGGGATTAGAAGCGGAAAGAAAATCCCAGACGCAGGACCAGACCGGAGAAGTCGACGCCGGCCAGCTGCGCATCGGACACGCCCGCTTCCGTCGGCTTCCGCTCCCGGATGTAGACCAGCGGATAGGACGTCTCGGGTGTGACATGACCCTGGTAGATGTACAGCATGCCGTCTTCCTCAACGGAGTTCCCTCCGGAAAGGGAATGCGTGTCTGTCCCCTCGAAGTCGCTTAGCTTGGCCAGGTGTCCGGTGACCTCTGCAAAGAATCCGATACTCGCGCTGATATCGGTCTCCAGGCCAAGGCCGCCCATGAAGCCGAAGCCCTGAGAGCTGGCCTTGCCCTGCCATTCCTCCCAGGTATCACCCTGTTCCTGGCGGTAGGAATAGCGGGCCTGTGCAAGATAGTATTCCAGCCCGGCCTTGAGGTACAGTCGGGGGAGGACGAAGTAGGACACGACCAGGCGGAGCGGCAGGGCCCTTATCTCCGGGCGTGTGGTGAAGGTTGCTCGCTCGCCGCTCCCGGAGAAGATGATCTCGCTGCTGCGGCTTCCCCTCAGATAGTCGGCCCCGATCCCCAGAAAAAGACCTGGCAGAAGCTCGCCCTGGAACTCCGCCCCGAGAAGATAAGCCAGGTGAAGAGGATCGATGCCCGTGTCCGCCGTACTCGCCAGCACGTCGGCATAATAGTCCGCAAGCCCCTGAGCGCCCGTGTTCAGGTCGCCCACGCCCCGGTAGGAGAGCCCTCCCCAGAGAGAGAGGCGGAGCTGCGGCCGCCAGGCATCGCTTCCCGCGGGTGGTTCCGATGTCGTGTCGCGCTGCTCCTGGACCGGAGGGGTTTGTTCCACAGGAGGCGGCGGGACCACTCTTGCCGGTTGTTCAGGAGGCGTCTTGGCTGCCGGCTTCTCCGGTTGTTTAGCATCGGGAAGCCGGGACGTCACGATGACAAGGCTCTCATGCACAAAGCCGGTCGTGATCTGTCCCCGTCCGGAGATGAAGCGGACGCGGTACCATTCGCCTTCCTGGCTCTCGCCGTCCAGGACCGCGCCGCGCGGGGCCATGTGCAAAATCGGGCTGCCGATGTCGGGGTCCTTGCGGATGTTCGCCTGATCGGTCACCACTTTGAGTTTGAGCGGCGTCTCCTGGGCGAGGCCGCTGAAGACGAGACACACACACATCCAGACGAGCAGCAGAGCCTTGTTTTTCATGATAGTACTAGTGTAGCGTACACGACCGGGATTATCAATCTCGAGGGATTCCGGCCAAGGGGCGGCCCGGGCGACTAAACTGAGAGGCGGGCACTGCACGCAGCGTCCCTCTTAGGGGAGGAAAGTCGTGCTGTTTCAGTGCTTTGCCGTTTTAAAGAAAAAATGCTACCATGGAAAAGAGTCAAGGAGAAAACCATGCAGCAAGAACGAGATAGGACACGTAGGTTCTGTGCAGCCCTGCTGATAGCGGCAGTGGTGACAGCGTTATCCCTGTCGCCGCTCCTGGCCCAGCAGGCTCCTACCATAAAATTCAAGGAAACGAAGTGGAATTTCGGCAAGACACAGCAGGGGAAGGTTCTGACACACGTGTTCCGTTTCCAGAACTTGGGGGATGCCACCCTGATCGTGCGCAACGTCCGGACATCCTGCGGCTGTGCCGCGGCCCTGATCTCGAACCGGGAGATCCAGCCGGGCAAGTCCGGTGAGATCAAGGTCACCTTCAACACCAAAGGATACGAGGGGAGCCAGACCAAGTACATCTATGTGGACAGCAATGACCCGAAGGAGCCCAAGGCACAGCTTGCCGTCCAGGTGGCCATCGATGTCCCCCCCCGGCCCCGGGTCGAGCTGGACAACTATTCCATCGACCTGGGATTGATCCTGGAATCCGAGGGCATCGAGACCCAGACCAGGCTGTCCAATCCGGGGGAGCGTGAACTGAGCGTGGAGTTCTCCCACAAGGACGCGGTATTCACCATCGACGGCAAGGCGGTCCCTACGCCCCTCAAGATCGCGGCCGGCAAAGAGGTGACCGTGGACATGAAAATCACCCCGCGGCGCAACGTGGGGCTTGTGAGGGAGTATGTCCTGTTGAGGACCAATGATCCCATGCGGCCTAACCTGTCCCTGTACGTGGCCGGATACATCGTCACGTTGGAACAGCTGCAGGAGCTGTTCTATCGCCACAAAGACAAGCTCAAGGACACGCTTCAGATGACCAGAAAGCGGTGATCCTACCACGCTGATCCCAACCCCAAGCAGGAGACAAGAAACCCAATGACAGTATTCGGCTATTTCCTCGCCGCCTCGGCCAGGGTCCTGGATGTGGTCCTTATGCTGTACATCTGGATCCTCCTGTTCCGGGTCATACTCAGCTGGATCCAGGTCCCCTCTCTCTATCAGGTCAAGGTCATCCTGTTCCGACTGACCGAGCCCGTCCTGAGCCCGATCCGCCGCTTTGTCCCGCCCTACCGCTTCGGCGGAATGGACATCAGTCCCATCATCGTCTTCCTGATCATCATGTTTTTGCGCTCCTTTCTGGTACGGTCGCTGGCTTACTATGCAGCGAAGCTGCTGGCGCCGTCCGCCGGATATTTCTGAGCACCTGCCCCATGAGCCACGCATGAACACCACGGGACGTTCTATCCTCCGGGTCAAGGTGCAGGCGCGCGCGCGCAAGACCGGGATCGAACGCCTGGGGCCGGAGGAATTCCGCATCAAGATCACCACGCCCCCGGTCAAGGGAGCGGCCAACCGCGAGGTTATCAAGCTGCTCGCCGACTATCTCGATGTTCCCCCTTCCTCTCTGGAGATCGTGCGGGGAAAAACATCCACGCAGAAGCTGATCGCTGTCACGTTCCCTTCCCCCTGAGCCTGCCCTCGCCTGTTTCTTGAATAACGGCCGTGTCTGGGATATAGTAGAGAACGCCGCATAAGGAGCCCCTAGTCCATGGAATGGTACAACCTGGTGAGTCTGGTCGGCGTCTTCCTGCTTGCCGGTTTCGCCTGGCTCTGCTCCTCAGACCGCAGGGTCGTGAACTGGCGCGTGGTCTTTTGGGGAGTCTTTCTCCAGATGTGTTTCGCCCTGTTCATTTTCCTGATCCCAGCGGGATCCCGGTTTTTCCTGTTCGTCAACTCATTGGTCGTGAAAGTCCTGGAGAGTGCTACCGCCGGGACAAAATTCATCTTCGGCAGGCTGGCGCTCCCTCCGGGAACCATTGGAGAGGGGGGCGAGACATCTCTCGGCTACTTCCTGGGATTTCAAGGGCTGCCCACGATCATCTTCTTCGCTGCCCTGGTGGGGGCTCTGTATTATCTGAAGATCATGCCCCTCGTCATCCGGGCCTTTGCCTATGTCTTCAGCAGGCTCATGCGCATCAGCGGAGCCGAATCGCTGAGTGCTTCCAGCAATATCTTTGTCGGGATCGAGTCCGCACTGGTGATCAAACCGCATCTCAAGCAGATGACACGATCGGAGTTGACCACGGTCCTGGCTGCCGGAATGGGGACGATCGCCTCCACTGTGCTGGCCCTCTACGTATTCTACCTGCAGGATCTACTGCCCACCATCGCGGGGCACCTGGTCTCCGCCTCATTCCTTTCCGCGCCGGCGGCTGTTGTGATGTCCAAGCTGATCGTTCCCGAGACCGGCGAGCCGGTCACCCTAGGGGTAAGCGTCAAGCCCCATTATGAACGGGAAGACAACATCATCATGGCCATCATCAACGGAGCCTGGAGCGGCCTGCGGCTGCTGGGAGGGATATTCACCCTGCTCATCGCCTTCCTGGGCATCATGGCCTTGATCGATCTGGCCCTGGGTGGTGCGGGCGGATACCTGAACCAGTGGTTCGGCTTGAACGTCGACTGGTCGCTCTCGGGGCTGCTGGGCTACGTGTTCTATCCTTTTGCCCTCCTGCTGGGCGTTCCTCCAGCTGATGCCATGGAGGTGGCCCGCCTGCTCGGGCAGAGGCCCATCGCGACGGAACTGGCGGCCTACCAGGACCTGGCCGGCCTCATTGCAAACGGAGATCTTATCCATCCGCGTTCGGCCATCATCGCCTCCTATGCGCTGTGCGGCTTCGCCCACATCGCCTCCCTCGCCATTTTTGTGGGCGGAGTGGGGGCCCTGGTCCCCGAACGCGTCAATGATCTGTCGCGCCTCGGATTCCGGGCCCTGCTGGCAGCCACCCTGGCTTGCCTGATGACCGGGGCCGTGGCCGGCGTATTCTACACCTCCGGCTCCATTTTGCTTGGCCGCTGAAATGCGTTGCCTTTTCGGTTTTTCCTGTTAAAATAACCATACCATTCAGCCTATGGAACACATTTGAGGAGACAACAATGTCGGATTTCTTAAAAAAGATCCTCTGGCCCACCGATTTTTCTGATGAGGCGCGGGAAGCTCTGACTCAAGCAGAACACCTGGCAAAAACCTTCGGAGCCGAGCTCCTGGCCCTCCATGTGGTGCCGGAATTTCCTGTCTCGCTGTACAATTCTGTGATATCAGTCCAGGGGGAACTCGTCCGGCGGATCGATGTCATCAAGAACGATGCCATGGACCGCCTGGTGCAGTTGGGGGAGGAGCGGGATGGTTCCTTCCGCCCCCTGATCAGAGAGGGCAACGCCGCCAAGGAGATCATCGCCGCCGCCGAAGAGGAGGGGGCCGACCTGATCGTCATGGGGAAAAAGGGGCTTTCGGCCTTGGAGAAGATCTTCATCGGAAGTGTGGCGAATCAGGTCCTGAGGCATTCTCGGGTCCCCCTCTTCTTGACCAAGAAGACGAGCGGGCCCCTTCAGTTCGACAAGATCCTGGTCCCCACGGATTTTTCAGAATTCGAAGAGGTGGAGCGGGATTATGCGTGGAGGCTGGCCAAAGGATTTGATGCCGAGCTCGTGTTTCTCCATGTGCTGGAGCTGCACGATCACGAATTTCCCCCGCGGATGCTGGACGAGATGATGGACACGGTGACGGATAAGCTCACGTCGCGGAAGAAACAAGAGAAGGAAGACGTCAAGATCACCGAAGATGTGACCCGGGCGCTTAATGCCTCTCTGGGGATCGTGGACTACGCAGAGGCCCACAACTGTGACATGATCGTCATCTCGACCTGCGGGCCCGGAGCCGTGGAGCGCTTTTTCCTTGGGAGCACCACGGAAAAGGTGATCTCCAACAGCTCCATTCCGGTATTCGCTCTCCCCTCTCATTACTGCAAAGTGTGACTGTGCCGGAAAACCTGACCCTCTGGATCGGTCTCAGCCTGGTCTTTCACGAAAAACTGGCATCGCTGCAGAAGGTCGTCCGGGCGTTCGGCTCCATCCGAGAAGCCTACCAGGCGGATGTTCCCGCGTTCACGGCCCTGGGGATCGAGGAATCCGCGGCCCGGGAACTGCGCTCTTCGAAAACCCTGGAGCGTGCCCTCAGAGAGCAGGAACGCCTGACTCGAGCGGGATTCGCGGTGCTGACCTGGGAAGACGAGGCCTATCCGCAGCGGTTGCGAGAGATCTATGATCCCCCGGCTGTCCTGTACTATGCGGGAGACATCCGGCTCCTGGAGAGCCCCGGAGTGTCCATGGTCGGGGCCCGGACTCCCACCCCATACGGGCGTGCGGTAGCCGAAAAAATTGCCCGCGATCTCGCGGAGAGGGGCGTTGTGGTGATCAGCGGCCTCGCCAGGGGAATTGATGCGACAGCCCATTGGGGAGCCCTGCAGAAAGGGGCGACAGCCGCGGTCCTCGGTTCGGGACTGGATGTCGTGTATCCCCGGGAGAACCGGAAGCTATGGGAAAGGATCGCCGAACAGGGTGTCGTGCTCACGGAGTTCCCCTTGGGATCGAAGCCGCTGGGGCACCACTTCCCTCTGCGCAACCGCATCATCAGCGGCCTGGCCCTTGCGACGGTCGTCGTGGAAGCCACACGCAAGAGCGGATCCTTGATCACGGCCCGCCTGGCGCTCGAGCAGAATCGTGAGGTCCTGGCCGTTCCCGGGAATATCACCTCCGAGCTCAGCCGGGGCGCGAACTGGCTGATCCAGAGCGGGGCCCGGCTCGTAGAGGGGTGGGCGGATGTGATCGATGAACTCCCGGCCCCCTGGAATGAAGAGCTCAAAAAAGTGGTTCCGGAGCCCTCTGAGCCCCCGCCGGATTTGACGGCGGCAGAGAGAAAGCTGCTGAACCTGCTGCTGCCCGATCAAGGGAAGCATGTGGATGACCTGGTGGAGCAGACCGGGCTGTCCGTATCCGAGGCCTTGACACTTCTGCTCAGCCTGGAAATCAAGGGTTGCGTAACTCCGCGTCCTGGGCAATACTATCAAAGGAAAATGTGATGGCAAAACAACTGGTGATCGTAGAATCCCCGGCCAAGGCCAAGACGATCAACCGCTACTTGGGTTCCGATTTTGAAGTCAAGGCGACGCTGGGGCACATCCGGGATCTTCCCAAGTCCAAGTTGGGGGTCGATGTCGACAAGGATTTTGAGGCCGAATACAACGTTCTTCCCACCCGAAAGAAGGTGGTGGACGAGCTGCAGGCTGCCGCAGGCCGCTGCGACCGCGTGCTGCTGGCCGCCGATCCGGACCGGGAGGGCGAAGCTATCTGCTGGCACCTCTGCATGGTGCTCAAAGACACGAATCCTCATATCTACCGCATGCTCCTGCATGAGATAACGCCGGCCGCTGTGCATGCGGGGCTGGAGAACCTGCAGGAGCTCGATCAAGGCAAGATCAAGGCCCAGCAGACGCGCCGCATCCTGGACAGGCTGGTGGGGTATGGGATCAGCCCCTTGCTGTGGAAGAAGATAGGCAGGGGCTTGAGTGCGGGGCGCGTGCAGTCCATCGCCCTGCGCTTGATCTGTGAGCGGGAGAAGGAGGTCAAGGCCTTTGTACCGGAAGAATACTGGACCGTCGCGGCCCACCTCGAGGCCCTTCAGCCTCCGGTCTTCAAGGCCCTCCTGACCAAGATCGAGGAGGAAAAGGCCAAGATCGGGGAGGAGGCCCGGGCCACAGCGGTCGTCGACGAACTCCGGGAGCTACCGTTCCGGCTTGAGGACGTGCAGATCAAGCAGAAGAAACGCCAGCCCAGTCCGCCCTACATCACCAGCACGCTCCAGCAGGAGGGTTTCCGGCTGCTCCGGTTTTCCGTCAAAAAGACCATGGTCGTTGCCCAGCGGCTCTATGAAGGACTCGAGATCGGCGATCGAGGGCTGGTGGGCCTGATCACCTACATGCGCACCGATTCGGTACGCATCGCGGACGATGCGCTGCGCAAGAGCCGGGAATTCATCGCTGCGAACTTTTCTCCGGAGCACCTGCCGCCCCAGCCCCGGGCCTATAAGAACAAGAAAAAGGCCCAGGACGCTCACGAGGCCATCCGGCCCACTTCCTTCGACCTCCCTCCGGAAAAACTGGAATCCTTCCTGGATAAGGATACGCATCGCCTCTACAGTATGATCTGGAACCGGTTCCTGGCTTCCCAGATGAATCCCGCTCGCATCGAGGAAACGGAATTCGATATCCGGGCCGGGAAGTATCAGTTCAGGTCCAAGGGAGAGGTCATCCAGTTCGATGGTTTCCTGGCGCTTTATCCCCAGCAGCAGAAGGACGATAAGGCCCTGCCCAAAGCCCAGCCAGGCGAAGATCTGAAGCTGCACGAGCTCGAGCCCAAGCAGAATTTTACGCAGCCGCCGCCCCGCTACACGGAGGGCAGCCTGGTCAAGGAGCTGGAGGCGCGCAGCATCGGGCGCCCCAGCACCTATGCCCCGATCATCTCCACCCTGCTGGACCGCGACTATGTGATCCGAGAAAAGGGGCGGTTCATTCCCCAGGAACTCGGGATGTTCCTCAGCGACTACCTGATCGACAAGTTCTCGGACCTGATGCAGTTCGAATTCACCGCCCAGTTGGAGGAAAAGCTGGACCTGGTGAGCGAAGGCACGGAGGACGGGCTGGCCTACCTCAGGTCCTATCATGCCCTGCTGGCCGAAGACCTCAAGCAGGCTGAGCAGGAGGAGGGATTCAAAGGTACAGGAATCCCTTCCGAGGAGAAGTGTCCGGAATGCGACAAGAACCTGGTGATCAAGCAGGGGCGCTTCGGCCGTTTCAAGGCCTGTTCGGGCTATCCGGACTGTACATTCAAGCAGAGCATGGATAAAAAGGAAGCGAAGATGCTGGAGGAGGCCTGCCCGGAGTGCAGCTCACCGCTCGTCCTGCGCCAGGGACGTTACGGCCCCTTCACCGCGTGCTCCAACTATCCCAACTGCAAGTATATCAAGACCGAGAAAAAGGACACCGGCATCGCTTGCCCGGAATGTGAGGGGGGAACGCTGATCCGCCGGAAGACCCGCAAGGGCAAGATCTTCTACGGATGCAGCACGTTTCCCAAATGCAAGTTTGCTTCCTGGGACGAGCCGGTGGAGAGGCCCTGCCCCGAGTGTTCCCGAACGTTTGTTCTTCGCAAATCCCCCAAGAAGGGAGAGCCCTATCTGTACTGCAGTGATAAGGACTGCCCCTATCGTGAGGAGCTCGAGCCCGGAGACGAGAAGGCTCCCGAATGAGATGAGGCGGTTTGCTTTAAGCGATGCTGAAGAAGATCGAGGCTTTTATAGATCACCTCCAGTTCGAGCGTAACGCGTCACCACACACCCTGGATGCTTACCGCTGCAACCTCCTCCAGTTCCATGCCCATATGCAGGAGACAGGAATCTCGTTCTCCCAGATCGATAACGTGGCCATCCGCTCGTTCCTGGCGGTCCTCTATCGGAAGCAGGAAAAAAAATCTACGATTGCGCGCAAGCTGGCCGTCCTGCGCTCGTTTTTCCAGTTCTGTGTACAGAAAAAGTGGCTGAAGGACAATCCAGCCAAGGTTGTGGCCACTCCCAGGCAGGATAAGCATATCCCCTCATTCCTGTCCGAAGAGGAGATGGCCGGCCTACTCGATGTGCCCGATTCCCGCAGACCCCTGGATTTAAGGGACAAGGCCCTACTGGAGCTGTTGTATGCAACCGGACTGCGTGTCAGCGAGCTCGTGGGACTCGATCTGGAGGACATCAACTTCGAGGAGCGGCTCCTGCGGGTCATGGGCAAGGGCAAGAAAGAGCGCCTTGTGCCCTACGGGCGGAGCGCAGAAGACGGCCTCAGAGCCTATTTCCTGGTTCGCTCATCCTTTTCCCAGGGCCGTATCGATGAGGCCGCGGTCTTCCTCAACTACAGGGGGCAGCGACTGAGCACTCGATCTGTGCAGCGGATCGTGCGCTCTGCCATCCAGCAGACCGCGCTTAAAAGGCAGATCAGCCCCCACAGCCTGCGGCATTCCTTTGCCTCGCATCTGTTGAGCCGGGGCGCGGACCTGAGGTCCATCCAGGAGCTTCTGGGACATGCCAGCCTTGCCACTACTCAGAAATACACACACCTCGATTTGAAACATCTCTTGGATGTCTACAAGAAGAGCCATCCCCGATCATGAGGGGGGCGGGAGGGGACTCCCGCCGCCTATCCGCTGACGCCTCCTACCGTGACCTTGTCCTTCAATTCCAGGAAGGTTTTTTCGCCGATCCCCTTGATCTTCATCAGCTCTTCGATCCTTTTGAAGTTGCCGTTCTTTTCTCTGTAGTCCACGATACGCCTGGCCACCTGCTCGCCTATGCGCGGCAGTTCCTGGAGCTCCACCACAGATGCCGTGTTGATGTTGATCTTGGAATCCCTGGCTTTAGTTTGAGCTCCGACCTGGGCGGGGGCAACCAGCACCAGCGCCAAGACCGCCAGGATTCCTGCCATCGAAGCCGTTCTCTTCCACATAATTGTTTTCATGTTGAATCTCCTTTTAGAGGAGTGTATGCAGTCTCCGGGCCAAGAGACAGCGGGAAGCTAACTGGAAGAAAACACAGAGGATGCAAGGCTTCAGATCCGCTCAGTTGTCTAGGGAGGTTGTCGATCTGCCCACGGGTGCGTCAACCTCTCTTGACGACGGCCGAGAGGTATTCGCGGAGTCGACTGAGAGCCTGGCCGCGGTGGCTGACCCGGTTCTTTTCTTCCCGTTCGAGCTCAGCGAAGGTTTTCTCAAACGGAGGATAGTAGAAAATGGGATCGTAGCCGAATCCTCGGGCCCCCTTGGGAGATTCCAAGATCCTGCCCTCGGCCCGGGCAAGGATCTCTGTGAGGATTCTACCCCGCCGTGAGAGGACCATGCAGGAGACGAAGCGCGCTGTCCTCTGTGCTTCGGGGACGCCTCCCAGGAGGCCCAGGACTTTGTTGATGTTCGTCTGATCCGTTGCCTTGGGGCCGGAAAAGCGGGCGGAAAACACACCCGGGGCCCCGCCCAATTGGTCGACCTCCAGGCCCGAGTCCTCGCCCAGCGTCAGGCCGTCCCAGAGGCGGCTGTAGAAGACACTCTTGCCGCGTGCATTCTCCGAAAATGTGTGGCCGTCTTCAGGGAAGGGCTCAAGGCTCCCCAGGGTGGAAAGGGGGATCAACTCCAAGGGGAGTCCCTGCAAATAGGCCTGCATCTCCTTCATCTTTCCGGAGTTGGTCGTTGCCAGGAGGAGTCGCTCAGTCAATCTTCAGCTCTGCGATGCCGTCCAAGTCAGCCAGGCCCTGGTTGAACTTCTGTTCCTTATCCTCCGGGGCCTGGAACGAGAAGGCGATGATGGTCAGGCTCCCCTCTCTTTTGTGTGAGAATTCCTTGAAGCGGATCCCTTCGTGCAGGGCCAGCTTTCTTACGCTCACCAGGGCTTCTTTGGCGGTCCTGGTCTTTAGGGTATAGCGATAGATCGCCTTGGAGGAATGGGCGTCTTCGAATCGCCGGAATATGAAAAGCGTCATGACGATGACCAGCGTGTAAATGACCGCCGGGAGGTAGTGACCGGCCCCGATCACGAGGCCCAGGGCCCCTACGGCCCAGAGCGTGGCCGCAGTGGTGAGGCCGGTGACCATGCCCCTGGATTGGATGATGGTACCCGCGCCCAGAAAGCCTATGCCCGTCACCACACCCGCAGCGAGGCGGGTGGCATCGCCCGCGGCCGAGCCGGCTTGACTGAGGAGCAGCTCGGAGAGGACCATGATCATGGTCGCGCCCAGGCAGATCAGGATGTTGGTGCGAAAGCCGGCCGGCTTATGGCTGCTTTCGCGCTCGATTCCCACCAGCCCTCCCAGGGCGACTGCCAACAGCAACTTGAGGGCAATCTCCAGGATATCGATGTTCATCGGCATGGTCCAAAACGGTATCGCTACTTTATCACATGTGGAAAGGCGTTGACAACCGGGGTCATAGGTGGACAGTGTCTAGAAAGAACGCGACACCGTAGGCCAGGACCATGAGCAGCGTGTAGGCGGCGAAGGCGGGGTGTTTGAGCAGCTGTTCGGGCTCCTCCATGACCTCCCGCTCTCTTAAAGTTTTATAGAAGAAGATGAAGAAATAGATGAAGACCAGGGGGGAAAGGAACAGGAAAGATTGAAGCCGCATAGAGGCCGCGAAAACGAAGTAGGTAAAGAAAAAGACTGCGGCACTCAAGGCCAGTCCCACCAGGAGGGAGCGCCGGCTGTATCTCCCGAGAGAGCGCCGGTAGCTTCCGGCCTTGTCCTGCAGCAGGCGAAACTCGGAGAGCCGCTTGGCTACCATCAGGAAGTTGCCGAAGGACCACCAGCAGAGCAGGAGAGACCAGGGAGGAAAGAGCCCAGGAGTGGCGAAGGCGAACCAGCCGATGAGGAAACGTATGGGATTGTTGGCGGATTCGGAGATGGAGTCCAGGAACGGGATGTCCTTGGTTCGCACCGGCCTGATGTTGTAGACAAAGCCAGCGATCCAGAGGGCCAGCAGAGCGAAGAAAAAGTGATGGGAGAAGAACCGCCAGGCAATTAACAGGGCGGAGGCGGCGAGGACCAATCCCATCAGCAGGAACAGGCCCTTGTGGATCTCTCCCCTGACCAGGGGGCGGTTGCGCTTGGTGGGGTGGTGGACATCGTAGGGCGCGTCGGCGATCTCGTTGATGATGTAGTTGGCGGTGGAGATGGCCCAGGTCAGGAAAAACGCAGCACTGCTGTGGAGGACGACCTCCAGCAGAGGCGAGGAGGAGAGAGCCGTGCGGTAGAGAAAAAAATAGGCCGCGGTCCCCACGAAGATGGCCAGGCTGCGGGGCCAGCGGCCCAGGCGCATGGCTTCGATGTAGGCGGTCATGATGTGCGCTTCACGGCATAGATCTCGAAGGAGTCGCCGAGTGCCAATTTTATAGGAATTCGGCGCCAAAAAGAAGCGAGGCGTGGATTTTTGACCAGTATTTTTAGCAGGGAGATCCGGGTGATCAGGTAGTGGGCGCTGAAGGTCCAGGCATAGCGCCGCGTCCTGAGGATCTTCAGCCCAGCCCGGTCCAGGGCCGTTCGAAGGCTTCGATGCGAGAAGTAGGCGAGGTGGGCGGGCCGGTAGTGCCACCAACGCGATCCGGCCAGGCGTGCAGCCAGGCTGTTGATGTCGGGAGTCACGAGGCACAGAATCCCATCGCCTCGGAGGATCTCCCCGGCCTTGGCCAGGGCGGCTCCGGGATCGGGGATGTGTTCGATGAAATCGATCATGGTGACGGCGGCGTACCTGTCTCTGGTGTTCTCACTTGTCTCAAAATCACCGGCCTGAACTCTGAGGCCGTACCTGTCCTGCGCCGTCTTTACGGCCCAGGAACTCGGCTCCACGCCTTCCGGCTCCCATCCCCTATCTTGGGCCATGTTCATGAGGATCCCGGTGGCTGCCCCCACATCGAACAGGGGCCCCCTTTCCGGCCGCAATTTTTCCAGCCGGTTGAGGATGCGCTCGAAGTTTTTCTGCCGGCCCTCAGCCTCCTCCTGATACATGGGATCGACGATGTCCGCATACAGGGACTGGATGAAATCCGGGGATGGCCTGGGATTGGCAAAGACATGCGTACAGTCCGCGCAGCGCTCCAGAGCCCAGATCTTCCCGTAGGCCTTGTCCGTGATCTTGATGTCTTCCGGAGTGAGAGCCTGGGCGTCGATGTTGGCGGTGCGAAAGGCGGACAGGGAGCGCCCGCCGCATACGGGACAGGCCTCGAGGCGCTGCATCGAATGCGCCTCCCGCTCTTCCTGTTCCGTCATGTTCCTGCCGTATCCCTCCAGGGGCTAGATCTCCACGTCCATCTTCAGGAGGAAGAGGTCTGTGCCCTGGAGTGTCTTGAGGTCCATGGATCCGCACTCATCGCATATCGCGATCAGGTCGTCCTTGATCATCTGGGTGTGACAGACGTTGCACTCCACTTTGAACGGGACTTCGACGGTCTCCAGCTCCGCTTCGGCGGCGATGGTGTCCTTCTTGTATATATCGAAGGAGGTTTTCAGGAGTTCGGGGATTGCACCGGAAAGCTGGCCGACTTGGAGCTTGACCGATACGATCCTCTTTGACCCTTTCTCGGCAGCCTTCTCCTCCAGGATCTCGAACAGGCTGGCGATGAGGGAAAGCTCATGCATGGTCTTGGCGCAGTCTGTGGAGTTGGTCGATCAAGTAGTCTGCAAACTCTCTCATCCCGGACCCGCTCACGGAGGACACCACGAAGGTCTGCAGCCTCGGGTTGATCTCCAGGGCTTCCCTGCGGGCCTGTTCGATGTCGAAGGGCAGGGGGGGTACCAGGTCGGTCTTGGTGAGGAGCATGCACTGGGAGGAAAGAAAAACCTGGGGGTATTTCTTGGGTTTGTCGTCTCCTTCCGGAGTGGAGAGCAGGACGCAGCGAATGGTCTCCCCCAGGTCGAAGCTGGCCGGGCACACCAGATTGCCAACGTTCTCGATGAACAGGAAATCCAGGCCTTCCGGTATCTCGGGGGAGAGCTTCCCGATCATCTTGGCTTCCAGATGACAGGCCCCCCCGGTCGTGATCTGCCAGGCCGGGATCCCCTTGGCCCGGATGCGTTCCGCGTCCCGTTCAGTCTCGATGTCTCCCTCTATGACGGCCATGCTGAACTCGGGCCGCAGCAGGCCGGCCAGGGCCTCCAGGAGGGTCGTCTTGCCCGCACCCGGGGAGGAGATGAGGTTGAGGACCAGGATGCCCCGGGCGCTCAGCTGCTCCCGGATCTCCTTGGCCACGGCCTTGTTGGAGCCGAGCAGGTCTTTGAGGACCAGGACTTCCTTCTTGATCATCGATCCTCCAACAGCCCCTTGAGAGAGGCGATGATCTTGGGGATGGCGGCGGTCATTTCAGGTGTCAATCCCTCTCCCATCCGGTACAGGTCCTTGGCCTCCACGGCGATGACATCGATCCGCTCCGGCACATGCATGCCTGAGTGGCGCCCGATCTCCAGGGCCTGCGGGATGGACACATAGTGGGGGGAAGGCCCGGGGATGTGGCGGAGGTCCTCACCCCGAAGATGTGAAACCCGCCCTGTTATCGGCTGGCTGCGCTTGATGGTGTCGATGAGGATGACGCGGTCGAAGCCTTCGATAACATCGAGGAGCTTCAGGCCCGTCAGCGAACACTCCAGCAGCTCGATTCCCTCGAGGTAGGCCGTGTCGTTCTTCCCATTTTCGCGCTGCTGTTGGAGGAGGCGCACCACGTGGTTGCCGACGCCGTCGTCGCCGAACAGGTCGTTTCCGAGTCCCAGGATCAGGGTCTTCATGTCGCTTTCCAGAATGAAGGTATATTATAAACTCTCCGGGCATTAATGCAAGCCGTGCGGCCGCTCTGTGGTCGCGGTCATCGGCCCGCAGCCGGAAGAGGGCTGGAGGCCCTACTGGAAGGGCGTCAACGGGGACACAAGGAGTCGATTAAGCGGGCGGGGCTTTGGGGAGACGCACTGTAAAGACGCTACCGGCCCCGGCCTCGCTGGCCAGCTGGATCTGGCCGCCATGGGCTTCTACGATCTTTTTGGCGATGGTCAGCCCCAGGCCGGAGCCCCTGTCTCCGGAGCGCTGGCTCCGGTTGATCTGGTAGAACTGATCGAAAACAAAGGGGAGGTGTTCCGGGGAGATCCCGACACCCGTATCGGTCACATCCACGTTGATGTGTTCCGGTTCTTCGCGGATGATGACGTCCACCGAGCCGCCCTCCCTGTTGTACTTGATGGCGTTGGCGATGAGATTGGAGAAGACCTGTTCTATAGACTCCGCGTCGGCCAGAGCCAGGTCGCGGCTTGTGCTGGGGGCCAGCCTCAGCGTTATGTTGTGTTCATCAGTGAGGCCCTGGAGGAAATCGATCAGCTTGGCCAGCAGGGGTTCCAGGTGGGTCGGCTTGAGCAGGTTCACCAGCTGCCCCCCGTTCATGCGGGCGATGCTCAACCAGTCGTTGATCAGGTTGAGCAGCCCTTCCAGCCGGATCTTGGCCTTCTCGATCATGTCCTTCTGGCGGGCGGCGATCTCCCCCACATGGCCTCCCAGGATAACTTCGAAATACTGGGCAACGGCCACCAGGGGGCTGCGCAGCTGGTGAGAAACCATGGTGATGAAATTTTCTTCGATGAGTTTCTTCTCCCGGCGCAGGGATTCTGCCTCCTGCTGCAGCTGCTTGCGTTCGATACCGCGGCGGATGATGAGGCGGAGTTCCTCTGGGGTAAAGGGCTTGGGCAGGAAGTCATAGGCCCCCCGCTTCATGGCCTCCACGGCGGAATCCACTGTGGCGTAGCCGGTGATGACGATGGGGATGATATCTGGGTTGATCTTCCTCACCTGGTCCAGGACCTCGAGCCCCCCGATTCCCGGCATTTTGAGATCAATGAGCACGAAATCCGGATGGGATTTCTGAAGCTTGGCCAAGCCGACCTCGCCTTTTTCGGCCGAATCGGTCTTAAAGCCTTCTCTGGCCAGGATCAGGCAGCAGGAGTCCCGCATCGACTCTTCATCATCGATTACCAATACACTGTACTTTTTCTCTTCCATCATCATCCTTATTGAGTGATCTGGTGGCGGGGGAGTGCGGTGCGCACAACGCACTCCCTCCCGTTCTATCTCAATATGCCTTCTATCTCAGCGAAGATCTGCTAGTTAGAGAAAGGCTGGGCAGTGGCCGCCGCCGACGGGCAGGACGCCTTTCCCTCCGTGCCTCATTTTTTCAGAAGCCCTTCGATCCGAGCGATGAGATCATCCGGCTTGACGGGCTTGTCGATGTAGTCGTCGGGTCCGCAGAGGCCTTGGTCTTCGCCCTTGAACTGGAACCGGGAGCCGGTCATCTCTTTGACAGCAGATACGAAGATGACAGGGGTGTCCGCTACATCCTTGAACTCCTTGGCGGTCTTGATGGCATGGCAGAGCGAAAATCCGTCGAACAGGCTGTCCATCATGATGTCGAGCAGGATGAGATCGGGCTTTTCGGCCAGAATCTTTTCCTTGCCTTCCTTGGGGTTGCTTGCGGTCACGACTTGGTAGAGAGAGGACTGCAGGATAGGGGTGATGGCGTCTCTGAAGTCCGGATCATCGTCGATGATCATGATTTTGGCTTTTGCATTTTCCATTGAATAACTCCTTTATTTATTGAAGGCGTTATGAATCGCCAGCTTAAGCTCGTCTTTGCTGAAGGATTTGATGAAATAGAAAAAGATATCCTGTTCCCGGACTTTGGCTTCCAGCTCTCTGGTGTTTGTCTTGGTAGTCATGATGATCTTGAGGGCGGGGTTGATGTTCTTCAGGATGGAGACGGCCTCGTAGCCCTTCATCTCCGGGAGATCTACGTCCAGGATCATGCAGGTAACGGAGTTGCCGGAGAGCATCTTGATGGCATCCGTCAGGCAGCTGCCCGTGTCCACCGCATAATCCTCGTTGCGCAGGAAGGAGGCCATGACCATGCGTTCATCATGATTCGGATCGATGATGAGTATCTGCTTTTCAGTTTCTGTCATTGTATCATCCTCGGGAGGGAGTAAAGTGCAAGTATTGTGCCAACCCGGGCGGACAGGGGGACTCTTGGGAGCTAGAGGTAAGCCATTGAAAATAAAGCAAAAACAGGCGATCCGAAAAAGGGCCCGGCAGTTGGATCTGATGGGTCCTGCTCAGCCGGGGAAAAATTCCCCACGCCTGTTTCACTTCTCCTTAGGGACGTTCCCCAAAGGGACACCCTGCCGGGCCAAAACCGGGTGGTCTATTGATCAGAATCGTCCTTGGGGTATGCGGTAATTAGGGTGTCCCTTTGGGGGACGTCCCCCAGGGGGGAAGGAAGGGCCCGGTCTTAAGGAGGGGAGACCGGGCCCCTATATTAGGATGAAAAACCGTCCAGTTGGGGTATATGTTGATGCAGGAAGAAAAAGGGGGGGAAGATATTTTTATACTGGACGATCTTATGCTTCATCTTTTTCTTCTTCGTTTGCCTTCAGTTTGTCAGCTGTGTCAGGACCTTCTCCATGGCCTGGCGGACCTCGGTGCCGATCCCTTCGCCTTCGGTCAGGGAGCCGGCCTGGATTCCTAAGAGGAACGCATTCTGCATCTGCCGGGGATCCAGGATCTCCGTGACGATGGGCAGGATCTTGTGGCTCAGCCTGATGTTCTGGAGTACTATCTGCATGGGCAGGAGTGTCACCTTGCCGGGAGCCTGCTGCAGATCGACGGCGTCGAGCAGGATGAAGGGCTGTGAGTCGCCTTTGGAGTACAGGCCGTCGCTTTCCTCGATCTCGGACTCGAGCCAGACGTTGTCCACGCCCCGCTGTCTCAGTGCGCGGGCCAGCTCGATGCCGGCGGCATCGTCGCCCAGTGCAGGATTCCCTATCCCGATAAAGACGGGTGAACCCTGGTCCCGGACTTCGGACAGTCGAAGCTGCCAGTCGTTTTCCGGTGCGTTGTGGATCTCAGCCATGTGTGCGGAGCAGCTGATGCAGGGATCGTAAGCGCGAACCACGATCTCCAGGTGCTTACGGATGTCCTCATCGCCTTTGCCCTCGTCCAGGAGAGCCTGGGCCGCGGTGTGGCCGTAGCGCTCGATGTCCGCGGCGTTCTGTGCCGTGGGTGTGATGATGTCGGCGTAGGAGACCTTGCCGCCCGTGACCTCGTGGTGGTGGATGAGGAGTCCTCTTGGCGCCTCGACCAGCCCGGTCCCTTTTCCGTCTTTGGGGGTGTACTCGATGCGGGAGCCTTCGTCCTCGAGCTTCAGGAACTCGTCCACCAGCTCGGGGATGCGCTCAAAGGCATACATGATCTCCAGGGCCCGGGAGGGATTGTGGTAGAACGGATTGGTCTTCCAGCTGTCGTTGAAGTATTTCTGGAACATCTTACCCGCCTCTCCCTGCAGCCTCTCGCCCAGATTCACGATCCGCGCCAGGGCGCCGACCGTATAGGCGTTCCCGTTGTAGCGGCTGTGCTTGGCATAGGAGTGGGGCACCACAAATTCGTTGGTGACCCGGGTGTAGTCATCCCGGAAGTATTTCTCTCCCGTTGAGATCAGGATCTCGTCTCCCCAGAATCCGAACTTGTTGCCTCCGGGCTCGCAGCACACGTACTGCGTCTCTGCTACGGGAACTTTCGGGTAGTCGATGCCGCAGAACAGGTCCACGGTCTTGAACACGAAGGGCATGAACTGGATAGCGCGCTCCTTGATGAAGAGCATCTCTTCCCGGGTGGGCCATTTGCCGAAGCCGCCCACAACGGCGTTCTCACCGTGGATGAAGCGCCCATTGGTGACCTTCATGATGTGGTTGCCGTAGTGCTTCATCTCCAGCGCGATCTTCACCTCGAACTCGTACTCGGAGGCCATGGCGATGGCATTGGGGAATCCAAGGAAGTCCGGCAGGGCCAGGTAAAAGGTGTGGAGCGAGTGGCTCTCGACGAACTCCCCCATGTGCATGAGCTCACGCATGATATAGGCCTTGCGGGAGATCTTGATGTCCATGGCGTTTTCCAGGGCCCTGAGCACGCCGTTCTTGTGCGAGCAGGTGCAGATGGCGCAGATGCGAGGGGACATGCTGGCATCTTCTTCTGGAGTGCGGCCCAGCACCAGTTTTTCGATCAGGCGGGGCCCTTCGTTGACGGTGAACCTCACATCGCTGACGACGCTGCCGTCGATGGTGGCGTGGATGCCGCCATTGCCCTCGACTCTAGCCAGATGATCTATGCCTACGACTTTCATTTTGGCTCCTTGTTTTTGAATTGCTCGAAGAATTCCTGGAATTTCGAACCGGAGTAGTTGGACATGCGCTTCTTGATGGCCTCGATGTCGAAGCCCTTTTCCTGCAGCAGGTGGTACTCGGAGGTCAGGTTGGCTCCCTCCGCAGGTCCCCAGCAGCCGTAGCAGGGCACGTTGTGATCGGGGCACACGGCGCCGCAGCCGTCGGCGGTGAGGGGCCCCAGGCAGGGGATGCCCTTCTTCAGCAGGCAGTCGTTCTCGTGGTACTTGCAGGTGACGCACACGGGCACCGGGTAGTTCTCGGGCGGGGCGCCCTGCACCACGCGGGTGAAGAAGTTCAGGAACTGGTCCTTGCCCACCGGGCATCCGGGAAGATAGAAATCCACGTCGATGTAGGCGTCGATGGGTTTGGAGTGTACCGCTTTTGTGTGTGTGAAGTCGGTGTTGCCGTAGACCTCTTTAAGGTTCTCGGCCCACTCTTCTTCGCTGAACCGGGCCTGGATGCCGCCCACGGTGGCACAGAGTCCGAAGGCCACAACGATGCTGGCCCTCTTCCGGATGTCCTTGAGCTCCTCGATCTCCCTCTCTGTGGAGACCGAACCCTCGACCAGGGCTACGTCCAGGTCGCCGTCGATGTTGTCGCTCTTGGCCATGAGGAAAGACTGGATGTCCACGGCCTTAAAGATGTCGATCAGCTCCATCTCGCAGTCGAGGATGAGGAGCCCGTCCCCGGCGCATCCGGTCAGTTCATAAATTCCGATTTTAAGTTTTTTGCTGTTGTCGCTCATGGTCGTCCTCTTATATTAGCTCTCTCATATGGATGACGTCCCAGTAGGAAAAAACCGGGCCGTCCAGGCAGGTGTAGATATAGTCGATGGCACAGTGGCCGCATTTGCCCACGCCGCACTTCATGCGGCGTTCCAGCGTCATCAGGATCTGGTCCTTGGGGATGTCGAGCTTCAGAAACTCCTGGAGGACGAACTTGTACATGACGGGGGGACCGCAGACCAGGCCGAAGGTGTTGGCCGGATCGATGCCATCCAGGTGGGGGAAGAGCGTGGTCACGACTCCGGTTCCTTCGGTCCACTGTCCGGTGTCATCCGTGTCGACTGTAAGGTAGCATTCCAGGTCATCCCGCCCCTTGAGTTCCAGCTGCTCTTTTAGGAACAGCATCTCGTCCGGCTTCTTGGCGCCGTGCAGCAGGATCACACGGCCGAACTGGTCGCGGTTGTCGAGGCAGTAGAGCAGCACGGAGCGAAGAGGCGCCGCACCCAGGCCGCCCATCACGATCAGGATGTCCTTGCCCTGCATCTGGTCCACGGGGAAGCCGGCTCCATAGGGGCCCCGCAGTCCGACCAGGTCGTTTTCCTTCAGGTTGAAGAGCGAGTTGGTGACCGTGCCGGTCTTGCGGATGCAGAATTCCAGCAGGCCGGGCCGGGACGGTGTGGACGAGATAGAAAAAGGAGCCTCTCCGGCGCCCAGGACGGTCATCATGGCGAACTGGCCAGTTTCGTAGCGGAAATCCAGCGCCTTCTGCATTTCGGCAATCCGGATCTGGAAGAAATTCACATCTTCTGTCAGGGGGTAGGTCCTCACGATCCGGGCTGGTTCCGGAAGGAATGGGTTGGCGATGTTGGTGGCTTTCTGTGCGCCGTTCATTTTGTCACCTCTTGACTGAGTCGATTCCAGAAGGCATCGGTATCCGCTCCGTCCAGCGAATCGGCCACGGTCTTGATGTTGATGTCGACCGGGCATGCCGCTATGCAGCGTCCGCAGCCCACGCAGGAGGGCTTGCCGTATTTGCCGATGTAGGCCTGGAGTTTGTGTGTGTACCAGAGCTTGAGCCTCTCCGCACGTTTCTCGCGGAAATTCTCGCCTCCGGCGACACCGGAATAATTTTCCAGCGTGCAGGCATCCCAGCAGCGGCTGATGTTGGAGTGCTCCGCTCCCAGGACGGGCCGGTCTTCCACGTTGTAGCAGTTGCAGGTGGGGCAGACATTGGTGCAGGAACCACACGCCAGGCAGGCTTCTCCGAGTTTTTCCCAGACGGGATCGTTGTATCGGAGCTCCATGAGGTCGGGCATGGCCGCGAAGTTGATCTCGCTACTGAACGCCTTGTTCCGTTCCTCTCCCCGCTGCATGAACCGCTGGATATCCTGGTCCTCGATTTCTTCCTGGAAGAGATCGGGCACGAGGCGGATCAGGTCGTCGCCCCGAGTGGAACCGATCCACACCAGGTAGAAGTCCTTGAGGTCGGTGAAGAACAGGTCATAGCCTTCTTCCACGATGTGCGTGTTGGTGGACTTGCACAGGCAGTGTTCATCGGGCCAGCAGGAGTGGCCGAGGATCAGCGCCTTCTTCCTGGATTCCAGGTAGTAGGGGTCGTCAATTGAGTAGCTGTAGAATTTGTCCATGGTGAGCAGGCCGGAGATGTCACAGGGATGGATTCCGAAAATGATCTTGTTCGAGACGTGCGAGAAATCAGGTGTGTATTCTGTCTTGGTCGCCTGGAACATGTTGAAGCGGGACGGGATCAGGATTTTTCGGGGGGGGAGGATGGTGCGGGTGTAGTTCAGGTCGATCTCGGAAAAGTCCTGCACGATCTGGAAGGTGTGTTTGTCGGGGCCCTTTTTGACCGGAGCCCAGAGCTCGGCCTCCCTGGAGATCGCCTCCAGGAAGGAAGAGAGGTCTTCCTTTTTCATTTTTACGATCTTCATTCCATAATTCCTTTATTAATATTTGTTGAAACAATGAATGATCTGTGCATGATGTATTCTGCTGGTTTCCTAGAAAGAAGTGAGGATGCAAAATCCATGCCGATCTTGGCGGGAAGACAAAATATTTTGATGTTATCCTAAGCTAAAGAAAACAAGGCAGTTAGCGGGGCCGATATTGTGGGGACAAGGGGAGGGAGCTTTGACAGGATGCAAACAGGGGCATTTTTCCCCACCCGCTGTGCAGATTTCTCCCACCCCCACTAGGGGACATCCCATGGGATCAGGTGAGGTTGTACTTTTTGATCTTTGCCAGGAGGGTCTTGCGGTCGATGCCCAGTATCTGGGCGGTCTTGCTCCGGTTGCCGTGGTTGGCCTGGAGGACAAGCTGGATGTATTCCTGTTCCATCTGCTCCATGCTCTTGTGCTGACCCCCGGTGGGTTTCAGGAAAGAGAGGTTCGATCCGATCCCATGATAGAGCAGGCCCGTCAGGTCGATCTGGTCGGACTCCGAGAGGACCACGGCCCGCTCAATCGTGTTTTCCAGCTCGCGAATGTTGCCGGGCCATTCATACTCCAGCAGGGCTTTCCGGGCTTCCGGAGAGATCTGACGGATGGTCTTCCTTGCTTTTTTGTTGGATTTGAGGATGAAGTGCTCCAGGAGATCCGGGATGTCTTCCCTTCTTTCGCGGAGTGGAGGGAGATGGATGGGGACGACGCTCAGGCGGTAGAAGAGGTCCTCGCGGAACTTGCCGGCCTGGACACATTCGGCCAGGTTCTCGTTGGTAGCGGCAATGATGCGCACGTCCACCTTGAGGGGCTGCGTGCTGCCGATCCGGGTGATTTCGCGTTCCTGGATGGCGCGCAGCAGCTTGGCTTGGATGTTGAGGCTGATGTTGCTGATCTCGTCCAGGAAGATGGTGCCGCCGTCTGCCACCTCGAAGCGGCCGTGTTTCGTCTCGTGGGCGCCGGTGAAGGAGCCCCTGACGTGACCGAACAGCTCGCTCTCGAACAGGGTCTCGACCAGTGCCCCGCAGTCTACGACCACGAAGGGAGCGTTCCGCCTGTAGCTGAAGTTATGGATCTGAGCCGCCAGCAGCTCCTTGCCTGTGCCGCTCTCCCCGGTGATCAATACCGTGCTTTCCGACACGCTCACGCGGCGCACGATATCCATGACCTTGACGATGGAGTCACTCTTGCCGACCACCATGCCGGACTGGGTCGTCTGATTGAACTCCTCCTGCAGGGCGATGCTTTGTGAGTACAGCGTGCGGCTCTCCAAGGCCTTTTTCACAATGACGCGCAGCTCCTCCGGGCTGAATGGCTTGGCGAGATAATCGAAAGCGCCACGTTTGATGGTGTCCACAGCGGATTCGATGGAGGCGAAACCGGTGATGATGATGACTGGTGTCTCGGGGGAGTCAGCCTTGATGCGGGTGAGGACCTCCTTGCCTTCCATCCCCGGCAGCTTGAGATCCAGCAGCACAGCATAAAAGGAGCCCTGTTTGAGGAGCTTGAGGCCCTGGACGCCGTCAGCGGCAGTCTGAACATCGTACCCCTGCTTCCTCAGGACGATGCTGCAGGAGTCACGGATGGCTTCTTCGTCGTCGATGATCAGGATCTGGGCGTTGTCATTCTTCATCGTTCGCTCGATCGATAGGCAGCTTGACGGCGAAGGTGGCGCCCTCCCCCGCCTGGCTTCTCACCTCTATCGTCCCCCCGTGTTTGCGGATGATGCTGTAGCTGATGGCGAGCCCGAGGCCCGTGCCCTTTCCCACTTCCTTGGTGGAGAAAAACGGCTCAAACAGCCTTTTGATCTCCTCTTCCGGAATCCCATGGCCTGTGTCGGAGAACCGGATATCGATGTAGCGCTCATCCGAGTTCAGCTCCGTGCGGAGCGTGAGGGTCCCGTCGTTGTCCATGGCTTCGGCCGCGTTGAGGATGATGTTCATGAAGACCTGCTGGAGCTGAGAGCCGTCGCCCACGATCAGAGGGAGGTCCGTCGCCAGGTGTCTCTCGATGATGATGTTCTGGAACATGGCCTGGTCTTCGATGATGTACAGGGATTTTTCCACGACAGCGTTGATATCCAGGGGGGACATCTCCGGGTCCCTGGGTCGGGCGAATTCCAACAGACCCTTGACGATATCCTTGCAGCGGGAGGTTTCCTTGATGATCTTTTTCAGGTTGCTGTAGTGGGGGTTGTCTTTGGGCGTGTCTTCCAGCAGCAGGTGGCTGTAGATGAGTATGCCGCCGAGGGGATTGTTGATCTCGTGTGCGACACCGGCCGACAGCTTCCCCAGGGAGGCCAGCTTCTCGGACTGGATGAGGGAGGCCTGCATCTTGGTCAGCTCCTTGGTGCGCTCCTCCACCTTCCTCTCCAGGGTCGTTCCCCAGGTGACGAGCTCCTCGTTGGCCGTCTTGAGGTCTTCCGTCATCCTGTTGAAGGAGTTCGCCAGGTAGCCGATCTCGTCCGAGGACGTGACTTCGACGGTATGGGAGAGGTCTCCCCGAGAGATCTTCTGCGTGGCCTCCACCATCTTCCACAGCGGGTTGATGATACGTCCGGTGGAGAAATAGAGTATGATGATCAACAGGACGACGCACAGCGAGGCGATGAGCACGAACGTGGACATGACCCGCCTTGCTATATCGAGATAGGGCTGTTCCAGGGTGCCTACGTAGAGGATGCCGATGATCGCGTCCTCGATGTCTTGTATGGGCTCGTAGGCCGTGATGTACCAGTCGTTGACGACGAAGGCCCTGTCGTTCCAGGATTTCCCTTCCAGCAGGACCGCGGTGTTGACCTCCTTGGACACGCGGGTTCCGATCGCACGGGTTCCGTTGTTGTTCCGGACATTGGTCGAGATCCGCAGGTCCTGCTGAAAGATGGTCGCGGTCCCGGTCTCTATGCCATGATATTTTTCTCCCTTGTAGATGGTCTCCTTGATCCGGTCCACGATATCATAGTTGCGGTTCAGGATGATGCCGCCGTAGAGGACGCCCAGCAGTGTGCCCGAGGCATCGACTACCGCGGCCGCGGCCTTCAGCATCATTCCGCTGGTCTCGCTGTCTTTGGGCCTTTCGGCGGCCTTGGGCGTCTCGATGAACTGGAAGAAGGCCTTCTCGGCCAGGTCCTCGCCCTCCTTGAGGAGTTCACTCCGTGGGACGATCTGGGTGTGAGCTGCGGCCTCCCTGTTCATGGCCCGCTCGATGATCGCATCTCCGGACTGGTCGTCGCCCACCACCTCGGGATTGCGGCAGCGCACGACCACGGTCCCGTTCCTATCCGTGAGGGTGAGGACGTCCAGGCCGTAGTCCCGGCGGGCCCGGGTCAGGTCCTGGCATATGATCTCATGGTCTCCGCTCCGGATGTCGTCGTGCAGGCTCGCCCGGGCCGCGGTCAGGCTGATGATTTCCTTTATGTCCTTGAGCTTTTCGTTATAGACCATCCAGGCGGCTGCCAGGTCGTGGTTCACCTTGGTCTGGGCCTGCGAGATCAGGGTGTTCTTGATGATCCTCTGGCCGAAATAGAGAGCGAGCAGCCCCCCGATAAGGATGATGATGAGGAAGCTGAGGATGATCTTGGTGCGGAGAGAAAGATTTGGAAACTTCATGGCCTGCGTGTGCTCGAACCCGGTTCCGGGTTAAGGTCCATTGTAGCCTATCTGCCCCATAAAAAAAAGGCGGGAACCGAAAAATCGGTTCCCGCCCGGATTCGCGGTTAGCCGCGGGATTATTTGCGGTCTCGCTGGAGCTTTTTAACCAGCTGCCGGTGGTGGTCGTAGATGTTGAGCACCAGAGGCATCTCTCCCGGCAGGGCATGCGTCCCGCAGGCATGGCAGGGATCGTAGGGCCTGAAGGCCATCTCCGTCATGTTGAGCAGTCCCTCGGACACCTTGCCACCCTTGATGAAGGCCTTGGCGGCCTTTTCGATGGACATGGTGATGGCCGGGGCGTTGTGGATGGTGGCCACGATCAGGTTGGCCTCTTCCATGATCCCGCGTTCGTCTGTCTTGTAGTGATGGATCAGGGTGCCGCGCGGGGCCTCCACGATGCCCACGCCTTCGGTCGGCGTCTCCGTGGGGAGCTGGCGGATGTTGGGATCGGTGATGGTCTTGTCTTCCAGCAGCAGCTTCATGGCCTCCGCGGCCTGCAGGGCCTCGATCAGGCGGGCCCAGTGGAAAGCCAGCGTGTGGTGAGAGGGCTTGCCTCCCAGGACCTCGAACATCTTCTCGTAATGCTCCTGGGCCAGGGGTGTCTGCATGCCGTCGGAGGCGTTCAGCCTTGCCAGGGGAGCCACACGGTAGAGGCTGGTGTCTTCACCCTCGACAAATCCCTTCCAGCCTAGCTTTTTAAGGAAGGGGAACTTGATGTAGGACCAGGGTTCCACGTGCTCCGCGATGTGATCGAGGTATTCGTGGGACTTGAATTTTACAAATTCCTTGCCCTTTGTGTCGACCACGCGCACGTCGCCGTCGTAGAATTCGACCTTGTTGTTCTCGTCGACGAGCCCCATGTAGTAGGTCTCGAGCTGGTAGGCGTCGCCCACGACCACGTCGACATAGTCTTTGTTCTTGAGGACCACGTCGCCGAAGAGCTGCAGGGCGAACTGGGCGAATTCCACGGCCAGGTTCGCGGTCTCCAGGAACTCCACGCGGTGCTCTTCGTCCAGTCCCTTGGACACCCCGCCCGGAAGCCCGCAGACCGGGTGGATGACCTTCCCACCCAGCCAGTTGATGATCTCCCGGCACTCGCGGCGCACACGGATGACTTGGCCTCCGATCTCGAGGCCCACCTTTCCGATGACCCCCAGGATGTTCCGGTCCGCTGCGGGGGCGGTGGGGCCGACCACGAAGTCGGGTCCGCCCAGGAAGAAGAAATGCAGCGTATGGTCCTCCATCATGAACGCGTTGTAGATGAGCTCCCGGATCTTGCGTCCTGTGGGAGTGGGTTCCACGTTGAAGACTGCGTCCACGGCCTTGGTCGAACACATGTGGTGCGTGGTGGGACAAACGCCGCATATGCGCGGCGTGATGCGCGGCATCTCCTCGACAGGGCGGCCCACGGCGAACTGCTCGAATCCACGCAGCTCCGGGACCTGCAGGAACGCCCTTTCAACGTCTCCCTTGTCATCCAGGAAGATCTCGATCTTGCCGTGGCCCTCCAGTCGTGTTATGGGATCGATGGTGATTCTTTCACTCATTTGATTGCCTCCAATCTTTTTCTCCGCAGGATCGATGAGGGCAGGCTGAAACGGTAGAAGGTCCCGGCAGGATCCACGATGGAGTCGACGATCTTTTCGATCTCGCCTTCATCATTCGTCTCGATGATGGAGCCCATGGCGGCCAGGAACTTGGCGCCCTGGTCGTAGACTTGGTCGGTGGGGCCGAAGCATCCACGACAGGGCATGTTGGCTGTGATACAGCGTTCCCCGCAACCCGTCCGGGTGGCGGGTCCCATGCAGATGATGCCCTGGGCCAGGAAACAGGTTTCAGGGTCGGCCAGGACCTCCCAGGGGCGCTTGATCTCGAGCATCTCCAGCTTTTCGGGTTTGGAGTCGTTGCGCTCACAGTCATCGCACAGGGACTTGTTGGGCGACAGCACCGAGCCCTTGGGTGGCAGTTTCCCTTCCAGGATCGCACCCACGGCGTTCAGGATGAGGTCCCGCGGTGTGGCGCATCCCGGGAGATAGTAGTCGACGTCGATGACCTGGTCGAGGGTTTTGACGGTATCCCAGAACGCTGGCAGTGTCATTTCGTAGCCATCCACCTCACATTTTTCCAGGGGGACCACCCTGTCCGGATTCTCAGTGGACGGCGTGGTGTGGTAGGAGCGGTTGAAGATGGTCTCCTTGTTCCAGAAGTTGCCAAGCCCCGGGATCCCGCCCAGATGGGAACAGGAACCGTGGGCCACGATGAGGCCGGACTTCCTGCGCAGCATCTGGACCATCTCTTCCTGCTCGGACATGCGGACGGCACCGTTGATGAAGGTCACGGCGATGGAGCCGTCCGGCATGGCTTCGACGTCCTTCTTCTTGATGTCGATGGCCACGGGCCAGAACACGATGTCCACGGCCTCGACCACCTTAAGGAGGTCTTCCGCCAGGTCGACGATGGACTCTTCGCAGCCCCCGCAGGAGGAACACCAGTAAAATGCGACCTTGGGCTTTTCGCTCATTGCTCTCCTCCATTCAGGTTGAGTGGGCCGAGCTCTCGGACCTGTTCGGTGAATTCGTTGCAGACGTGCTGGAACTTGGCGCCTTCGGCGGCAGATACCCATTCCAAACGGAATCGCTCTTCTTCGATCCCGAACTGCTCGAGTACCTTGTTCAACAGTTTGTATCGCCTCAGGGCTTTGTAGTTGCCTTCTTGGTAGTGGCAGTCTCCCGGGTGGCATCCAGAGATCAGGACACCGTCGGCGCCTTCATCGAAGGCCTTCAGCACGAACTGAGGATCGACACGGCCGCTGCACATCACGCGGATGATTCGCACGTTGGGGGCGTAGGTCATCCGGGCGGTGCCGGCCAGGTCGGCGCCGGTGTAGGAGCACCAGTTACACAAGAAACCAACAATTTTGGGCTCGTATGACTCGTTGCTCATCGTTGGCCTCCTTTACTAGAAATATTTCTCATCGGTTTCGAAAAACTTGACATTATACTTGAACCATTCTTAATATGCCACATAAAATTATTCGATGAAGAGCCCTTCGATCTCAGCGAAGATCTGCTCGTCACGGTAGTGTTTCTGATACGATGCGCCGCTGGGACAGGCGGAGACACAGGTCCCGCACCCCTTGCAGAGCGCATCGTTGATCTCGGAGTATCCCTTCTCCTTGTCGTGCGTGATCGCCGTAAAGGGGCAGAGGCTCACGCAAATCTGACACCCGGAACAGAGGTCCTCGTCGATGACCGCGGTGATGGGCTCCAGCTCGAAGGTGCCCTTGTCGGCCAGGGCCAGGGCCTCAGCAGCTGCCGCACCGGCTTGCCCCACGGTGTCGGGGATGTCCTTGGGTGATTGACAGGCACCAGCGAGGAAGATCCCGTCGGAGAATGTCGACACAGGGGCGAGCTTGGGATGACGTTCCAGGAAGAAAGTATCCTGTGTGCAGGAGATGTTGAAGGTCTTGGCGACCTTGTTGTGATCCACGCTGGGCTCCAGCCCCGTCGCCAGGATCACCATGTCCACCGGGATGCGCCGCAGAGCGCCCAGCAGGGTGTCCTCCACCCGGATGATGAGCCGGCCTTCCTCCTCCGGAATCATCGGGACGTCCGTAATCTCCGAGACGCGGCCCCGGATAAACTTGGTTCCCTCCTCCAGCAGGCGGTGGTAGAACTCCTCGTATCCCTTCCCGAAACAGCGCATGTCGATGTAGAAATCGTAGACGTCTGCGCAGGTCTTTTCCTTGAGCAGGTGCGCGAACTTCAGCGAGTACATGCAGCAGACCCGGGAACAATATTCGTTGTAGTTTTCGTCGCGTGAACCCACGCAGTGTACGATCCCCACGGCCTTGGGCTCCTCACCGTTGGCGCACTTGATCTTGCCGCCCGTGGGGCCCGAGGCATTGACCAGCCGCTCGAACTCCAGCCCGTCGAGCACGTTGTCCAGGCGGCCGTATCCGTAGGTGGGGATGCGGCCGGCGTCGAACTGCTTGTATCCAGTGGCCAGGATGACCGAGCCCACCTCCAGGTCCAGGAACTCGTCCTGCTGGTCGTAATCCACGGCCTCCTTGGGGCAGACCTGGGCGCATATCTTGCATTCGCCCGTCTGGAAGTGGATGCAGGATTCCTCATCGATGAAGGGAACCATGGGGACGGCCTGGCGGCTCGGTACCCGGATGGCCGTTTCCGGCCCAAGGTGCATTTCGCTGTGGATGACCTTGCGTCCCCTGATGTCTTCGTACGTGATGCATTCGGTGGGGCAGAAATAGGCGCAGGCCGTGCAGCCGATGCAGGCCTCGGACGGCTCCCCGAACGGCGGAGAGACGACGCGGCTCTTTCCCCTCTCGATGAAGCTGATGGCCTCGGCCCCCACGACCTCAGAGCAGGCCCGCACACACAATCCGCACAGGATGCACTTCTCATCGGGGTCCTCGACCTCGAACCGGGTCTTCTCGATGCCCAGGCTCTTGGCGATCTCCTGGAGGGGCTCCGCCGCCGGCGCGCGCGCCAGCAGCATCTCGACATTGAGCTTGCGCGCCAGGAGCACGCGCTCCGATGCGGTCTGGATCTCCATGCCCTCCCCAATCTTGTTGTTGCAGGACGTGATGACATCGGTTTTACCCTTGACGGTCACCTCGACCACACACACGCGGCAGGCCGCATACGGCTCCAGCACGGGGTGGTAGCAGAGGCTGGGGATGTTGATGTCCAGCTGTTGAGCGGCCTGCAGGATGGTGGTACCTTCTTCAACTTCGAGCTTCTTTCCATCTATGACAATGTTCACCATCATGATACCTCCTTAGTCGACCTTCACGGCGCCGAAATTGCACACATCGTAGCAGACGCCGCATTTGATGCATTTATCTTGGATGACTTTATGCGCTTTACCCTTTTCACCCGTGATGGCGTCGGACGCGCAGTTGCGCCGACACATGTCACAGCCCTTGCCAACATTGACGCAGGCCACCTCATCGATCGTGTAGACGTTCAGCTCCCTGCAGACATGGGCGGGACATTTCTTGTCCTTGATGTGGGCCTCGTATTCTTCGCGGAAGTACTTCAGTGTAGTGAGGACCGGATTAGGGGCCGTATTGCCCAGCCCGCAAAGGGCCGAGTCCTTGATGGATTGGGCCAGCTCCTGGAGCAGGGTCAGGTCTTCGTCGGTGCCCTTGCCTTCCGTGATCTTGGTCAGGATGTTGAGCATCTCCTTGGTGCCCTCCCGGCAGGGAGTGCACTTCCCGCAGGACTCATCCTGAGTGAAGGCGAGGAAGTATTTGGCCACGTCGACCATGCAGGTCTCCTCGTCCATGACCACCATTCCTCCCGAGCCCATCATGGAGCCGGCATCGCGGAGGCTTTCGTAGTCGATGGGGAGATCGATCTCTTCCTTGGGGATGCAGCCGCCCGAGGGGCCTCCCGTCTGCACGGCCTTGAATTCCTTGCCGCCGGGGATGCCGCCTCCTATGTCGTAGATGATCTCCTTCAAAGAGATGCCCATGGGCACCTCCACCAGGCCGGTGTTGTTGATCTTCCCGACCAGGGAAAACACCTTGGTGCCCTTGCTGGTCTCGGTCCCGATGGAATGGTACCAGTCGGCACCGCGGTTGATGATGACCGGGACGTTGGCCCAGGTCTCGACGTTGTTGACGCAGGTGGGCTGGCCCCACAGGCCCTTTTCGGCCGGGTAGGGCGGCCGCGGCCGCGGCTCGCCAAGCCGGCCTTCGACAGAGGCCAGCAGCGCGGTTTCCTCACCGCACACGAAGGCGCCGGCGCCCCGGATCACCTTGATGTCGAAGTCGAATCCCGAATCCAGGATGTTTTCTCCCAGGAGCCCATATTCCCGAGCCGCCTCGAGCGCGATGTTCAGCCGCTTGAGGGCCAGGGGGTACTCGTTCCGGACATAGACGAAACCCTGCTGGGCCCCGATGGCCTTGGCGCCGATCACCATGCCCTCGATGACGGAATGCGGATCGGCCTCCAGGATGCTTCGGTCCATGAATGCGCCGGGGTCACCTTCGTCACCGTTGCACACGATGTATTTCATGCCGCCGTTGCTGGTGGAGGCCCGGCGCACGAACTCCCACTTCAACCCCGTGGGGAAGCCGCCGCCTCCGCGGCCCCTCAGGCCCGCCCGCTTCACCTCTTCGAGGATGCCTTCCGGGGTCATCTCGGTGAGGGCCTTGGCCAGGCCCGTGTAGCCGTCTCTGGCGATATACTCGTCGATCTTTTCGGGATCGATCAGGCCCCGGTTGCGCAGTGCGATCAGGACCTGCCCCTTGAAGAAGGCGATGTCGTTCAGCACCGGGATCGGGGTTTTTTCTTCGGGCGGGGTATACATGAGCTTCTCGACCGGCCGCCCCTTGAGGAAGTGCTCCTCCACCAGGTGGGGGATGTCCCTGAGGGCCAACTGCTGGTAAAAAACCTTGTCGGGCTCGACCACCAGGAGCGGGCCCCGCTCGCAGAACCCGTTGCATCCCGTGGTGACGACCAGGACCTCGTTTTCCAGCCCCTGTTTCTTGACCTCTTCCTCCAGTGCGTCCTTGATCGCGAAGGAGTTGTTGGACACACAGCCCGTCCCCGCGCATACCATGAGGTGGATCCTGTATGTCTTCTCGCTGGTTTGTTCTTCCATGGTCATGCTCCTTATGATACGTCTGTTTTTTCGCTGCCGATGCCCAGGGCATAGTCCTGGACGATCTGTCCGCTGAGAACGTGTTTTTCGAAGATGTCTTTGGCTTTTTCAGGAGTCAGTTCGATATATTTGACCGGCGCCTGCCCCTGGAGCTCTACTGTGACCATGGGCTCTTTGCTGCAGAGACCCGCACAGCCCGAGTTGCTGAGGAGAACGTCGCGGATGTCCCTTTCTTCGATCTCGGTCAGGAATGTGTTCATGATCGCACGGGCCCCGGCGGCGATGCCGCAGGTCCCCATGTGCACGGTCACTTTGGCGCGGAAATCACCGCCCTCGCGAAGGGACATTGTCCGCTTTGCTTTTTCTCTCAGTTTTTTTAAGTCATCGAGGGTTAGTTTTGGCATCGTTTACCTCCTCATTATTTGTATTTTTTCAAAACGCCGGGAACCTTCGTTTGGGAGAGTTTTCCGTGAAACTCATCTTTCACCATGATGACGGGGGCCAGACCGCAGCACCCGACACAACGAACCTCGTCCAGGCTGAAATCCCCGTCCGGCGTCGTGTTTCCGCTGGCAATGGAAAGCTCGCGCTCCAGCTTCTCCAGGATGAGTCGGGCTCCCCGGACATGACAGGCGGTCCCCATGCAGACACTGATGGGATGCCGGCCCTTGGGCTCCATGCTGAACGCATTGAAGAATGTGGCCAGACTGAGGACCCGGCTGAGGGGGATGTTCATTTCCTTGGAGACGGTGTGAATCGCGTCTTTGGGGAGGTACCCGAATTCTGCCTGAATATCCTGCAGCACGGCGATGATGGTGCTCTGGTCCGCTTCGTATTTCTCCAGGATTTCCGTCAATCTTTCTTCGTTCATGTTGGCCTCCTTAGGTTGTCTAAACCTTCTTTGATGTGATCCCTTATGAATCGAATGACCTCAGGAGATGCAATGGATATCCCATTGAGTTGAGACTTGATCTCATGGGTATCGAGAGAATAGTGCGTTTGATCGATTTTATGAAAGTAATGGATATCCACATCCGGGTGACCCATGACGAGGGCTACCACGGTCAGTGCAATATCTCCCAGAGGCTTCATATCTATGTGGCTGGCCTGGAATGTGGCTGTGACGTGCGTGCCCTTCCCAGGCTGGGAATCGATGGAAAAGTCGCCGTTGGCGGCCCTGGCGGCCTCGGCCAGCAGGGGCAGCCCCAGGCCGATGCTCCGTGTTTCCTTGGTAGAGAAAAAGGGGTCCAGGGCTTTTTTCACGGTCTCCTCGTCCATGCCCTTGCCGTCGTCGTTGATCTCCAGCGAGAGGAGGTCCGAAGCTGCATTTTCGCTGACGCGGATCTCGACCCTGGACGCCTGGGCCTTGATAGAGTTTTCCGCGACGTCCAGTATGTGCAGCGATAGATCTAGCATGGTCCTCTTTCTCAGTGGGAGATCCGTCTCCCGTCCTCACCCCGGAGAGCCTTCCTGATCTCCCGGGCTGTCTTGTCCTCTATATAGAAAGTTGTGTATCCGGTGCCGATGTCGTCCAGGTAGTGGGCATCCGAGGCGCACGTGAGCGGCAGCCGAGGCTGGAACCGTTCCCCTGCCTCCGCTAAAGAAGTGCGGGGAGAGATCTCCAGGGCATCCAGCTCCAGGTGATCCGGGACGAATCCCAGCTGGCCGATGAGGCTGAATCCTTCACGATCGATATGAGAGGCGATCGCCAGCCCGTCCAGCTCCTTGATGTGCGCAACGACCTCTTCGATGCTCAGGGTGGAGGCGCCGATGAGGAGCCTGGGATTGAAGTGGAGCACCTCGCCCTCGGCATTCACAACAACCTGCATGCCGAAGGCATCCTCATCGTTTTCACCGGGCAGGTTGGTGTACACGATCTCCTGGAGGGCCAGGGCCGGTTCCAGGTCATCGAACAGTGCCAGGACGTGGACCTCCTCTTGAGACGTGACCTCCATCCCCGGAAGCACGCGGATGGCGTACTGGTCCGCGGCCTGCATGAGGGCAGGCACGTTCTCGGCTGAGTTATGGTCGCAGATGCCCAGGATGTCGATCTCCTTCTGCTTGGCCTGCCGGGCGATGGCCTGCGGTGACATCTCCAGCTCTGTGCATGGCGACAGACAGGTATGTATGTGCAGGTCCGCCCGGTAGTTCTGCAGCATTGCTTATCCCTATCCCTCCGGATTCAAGGCCCGGTAGAGCCTCCCTGAGATCGCGAAGGCGCTGTCCGGAGTCTGAAATATGCTCACGCCCTCTTCGTTAGCCTTGCGGAGCGTCTCCTCCTCGGGCTCACGGTTGTTGACGATGATGATGCCCGCGTGGTCCTTGAGCTTGGCCACGGCCACGACGTTCTGATGTGTCTGCAGCGTGATCCAGAGCTGGCCCTCTTTGCTGTTGGCGATGACATCGCTCAGCAGGTCGCTCGTATAGGCCCCGCTCACAAAGTCCTCCAGGCCTGTGTCGGCCGTGAGGAGCCGCAGCCCCAGTTGTTCTTGGATGGCATTGAGTTTCATGGTTCCCCTTCTTGACTCTCGTCTTCCTTCTTCGGAGCCTGGACTCCGCTCATGGTTATGGATTTCTCCAGCATGGAGGAAAATTCCTGGGAGAGTTTCTCGAATTTCTTGGGAAGGTTGAAGATGCAGTCCGTGATCACGGAACCCCGCATGATGACATCCTCGGCAAAGGCCATGCAGGTGGGAGAGCCACAGGCACCGCAGTCGATCTTGGGCAGCTTCTCGTAGATGTCCCCTTTTTCCCGCCGCCTGCGTATGGCCTCGCTCAGGTCTTCCGAGAGCGGCTTGAGCGGGCGGGGCTCCAGTTTCCCCTTCATTAAGTAATAGCCCTCTTTATATTTCTTCCGCACCTCCCGGATGTCCGGGCAGGCTTTGATCTTTTCGTATTCCAGGGTTTCGATCAGCTTGAGGACCTTGTTGAACGAGATGTAAAGGTTCTCGACGGTCAGGGAGCCGCCAACGCAGCCCTGATGGCAGGAATAGGCTTCGATGAATTCGATGTTGCGGAGCTTCCCCTTTTCGATGTCGTCGAACACCTTGATGATCTCCTGGATACCGGAAACAGCCAGGGAGTTCTTGATCCGCAGGGTGCGGCAGATCCCTCCGGACATTGCCCAGCCCATTCCCAGGATGCAGATGTTCTTCAGGTCCCTCTCATAGCCATCCTTCTCCACGCTTTCCAGGGCGGAGAGCAGGGGGCCGTAGATGTCCGAGATCGAGATGGCGCCGTCCAGAGAGGAGCGTCCCTTCTCCGCCGGCTGGCGGATGGAGATCATCTTGGCCGGGCAGGGGGTCAGATAAAACGTGCCGATCTCCTTTTCCTTGAGCCCGAGGCGCTTGGCCTTTCTCTTCTTGAGGTCCCGTGCCGCCAACTCCCGGGGGGTGTCGATGGGGAGGATCTGGTCGATCAAGGACGGATACTTGACCTGGATCAGGCGCACGACCGTGGGGCAGGCGTTCGAGATCACCGGCTTGGGGCCCTTGTAGTCGCGGAGGTATTCCTGGATCGCGAAGCTGACCTCGCCGCAGGTGAGAGACAGGTCAAAGGCGTCGTCGAATCCCAGGTTTTTGAGCCCGGCCACGATCTTTTGGGGCAGGATCTCGGTCCCGAACTGAGCGTGCAGTCCCGGGGAAGGCAGCGCTACCGTGTGGCGGAATCGAGTCAGTTCGCCGAAGGGATCGGTGAGCGGTACGATCGCGCCGTTGGGACAGGCCGTGATGCACTCGCCGCAGTCCACGCATTTTTCCTCGATGATCAGTGCCTTCCCCTTGCGAACCCGGATCGCCTCGGTCGGGCAGACCCGCATGCACTTCATGCGGCCGTCACACTTGTCCGGATCGATCTTGAGGAAATGCAGGTAGGGGCTCATGCCTTGGCCGCCTCCTTGAGCAGGAAGGTGATGATCAACAGGGTCCCCTTGCCTTTGATCGAGCCGATCCAGAAATTATCGGCGTTCCGGTTGATGTTGGGCAGCCCCATTCCAGCTCCGAATCCCATCTCACGCATCTTGTCCGTGGCGGTCGAGTAGCCTTCCTGCATGGCCTTATCGATGTCCTCGATCCCCGGGCCCTGGTCTTCGATGCGGATGTTGATCTCATCTGGCGTAAGCTTAAGCGTGAGGTCGGCCTTCTCTGCGTACATCACGACATTCATCTCCGCTTCATAGCACGCGATGGCCGCCCGACGGATGATGCCGGGATCGATCCCGACCTCCTGCAGTATCTCCTTGATGGTGGTCGAGACCCGGCCGGCGCGGCCGAAGTTCCCTCCCAGGATCTGAAAATGTTGAGATAATCCATCGTCGCAGAACATGGCTACGCATCCCGGTGTCTGCCGACTCCAGGAAGACCGGCCCGGAACAAAAGGCCGCACGCTGTGAACATCATATGTTTGGTAGACAGGATGGGGATCCCCTTTTCTTGTGCGAGTTCAAGGCCTCCTTTGTCAGGTTTCTTTCCGCGCACGTACAGGATCGCCTTGGCATCGACGATGTCTGCCGTGCGGACCGACTGTGTGTTGCTCAGCCCGGTCATGAGCAGGATCCCAGGCTGACCGAATGCGAGTACGTCGCTCATGAGATCTGATCCTCCGGCCGCCGTGATCTCCATATCGAGGCAGTCGTCACAGTAGACGATCTCGGCGTCCAGGATCTCTTGGATCTGTCTGAGCGTCATGTTCAGTTGTCCGGCACCAGTTCCTTGATGATGACGTCCCCCTTCCGGATTATCCGTTCAGAGGGCGTGATGGTGGTCGGGCAGTTGGACCAGCAGTCCCCGCAGCCGTTACATTTTTCGATGTCCACGTACCGGGCCTTCTTCTTGACCTTGACGTTGAAGGCGCCCACGTATCCTGATACTTCCTCCACCTCGCTCCAGGTCAGCAGCTCGATGTTGGGGTGTTTGCCCACCTCCGACATCTTGGGGGTCAGGATACAGGCCGAGCAGTCCAGGGTAGGGAAGGTCTTGTCCAGGATGGACATGTGCCCGCCGATGGAGGCTTCCTTTTCGACCAGATAGACCTTTTTGCCGGAGTTGGCATAAGTCAACGCGGCATGGATGCCGGCGATCCCCGCTCCCACGATGAGGACCTCGGGTTTGACCGGGACCTCCTTCTTGGTCAGGGGATCGTGGAACACGACCCGCCGCACCGCCGCCGAAACCAGGGCCTTGGCTTTCTTGGTGGCTTTTTCCGGATCCTTCGTGACCCAGGAGACGTGCTCCCGGATGTTGGACATCTGGAAGTAGAAGGGATTCATGCCTTCTTCCGAGACCGCTCCCCGGAACGTGGGTTCGTGCATGAGGGGCGAACAGGAAGCCACAACCACACGGCTCAGGTCATTTTCGCGGATGGCCGCCTTGATCAGCTCCTGGCCCGGATCGGAGCACATGAATTTGTATTCCTTGGCAACCACGACGTCATCCAGCTTAGAGGCGAACTCGACGACTTCCGGGACATTGACCTTGCCCGCGATGTTGGTGCCGCAGTCACAGACAAAAACTCCGACTCTTGCTTGACCGTTGTTATCGCTCATTTTGCTCCTCCGTTTGCGAGTTTCGACCACATGGCATCCAGCGGGATGATGGAGCGGGAGAAGCCCAGGTCTTCTTTGGCAACGCCCAGCCCCAGGCCCATCAGCTGGGAGAAATAGAGGATGGGCAGCTTGACATCTTCCTTGTATTTTTTGACGATCTTGTCCTGATTGATCTCCAAATTAAGCTGGCAGAGGGGACACAGGGTGACGATGACGTCCGCACCCTGACGTTTCGCCTCCTTGAGTAGGAGATAGTTCAATGCCAGACCCACGTCCGGCGTAACCCCTGCGATCGATCCTCCGCAGCAGCGGGCCTTGACGGTATATTCGACCGCCTCGGCACCCATGGCCTCCATGAGGTCGTCCATGAGCGTGGGATAGTCGGGATCATCGAAATCCGTGTAGGGCCGGACGACCTGGCAGCCGTAGTAGGAGGCGACCTTGAGGCCCTTCAGCGGATTGGTGACTTTGGCCTTGAGGGCATCCAAACCCACCTCCTTGGTGAATACCTCGATCGGGTGGACCACATCCACTGTGCCCTTGTACTCGCAGCCCACTTTCTTGAGAGCTGCGAGGATCTTCTTGGCCCTGTCATGGCCGGATCCCAGGAAGTGGTTGGATTTCTTCATGGTGAGGTAACATCCGCCGCAGGGGGCGATGATGTCCGCTCCATCCTTTTCTGCGATCGAAAGGTTCCGGCCGCAGATGGCCTCGGCCATGGCCTCGTCGACCGAGAAATAGGCGGTGGCGCCGCAGCAGTTCCAGTCGTCCAGTTCCTTGTAAGGAACTCCCGCAGCTTTGAACACCGGGAGCAGGGACTCTTCGTAGTGCTTGGAGCCCGACTTCAGCGAACAGCCTGGGTAGTAGGCATATTCTTTCATTTGGCTTCCTCCGTCACGGCTTTAATCAGAGCATGCAGTTGTTTGCGGTTTTTTATCTTTTCCATCTTCAAGGCGAGACGGCCGGTCTTCATTAAGTCAATCCCCATGCCGGTCATCTTCAAGGGCGAGATGAAATCCCTCAGCCGCAGAAACATGAATAACATCACCCACAGCTCGGAATTCCGGCCGTTCCTGGCAATGAGCTTGTGCATCTCCTGAGCCAGGGCTGTGACTGGCAGCTTGGAAGGATAAACATTGGCCTCCACGGCCTCCCGCTTCAGGCTGTACATGACGTCCGTGATCTTGATCTGTGAGGGGCAGCGGACCTGACAGCTGTAGCACGATGCGCAGAGCCAGGGCGTGAAGCTCTTGATCACCTCGTCTTTGAAACCGTGTTTCACCATGGCGATGATCTTACGCGGTGAGTAGTCCATGTATTCCGCCATGGGGCAGGAGCTGGAGCAGGTGCCGCATTGAATACAGCGGTCGATCTCCTCGCAGTAGGACTTTTCCTTGATCTCGCTCAGAAAGTTCTTGTCCAACTCGTTTTCGAATTTGACCTTTCTGTGGATTTCCATGAATCCTCCTTTAATTAAAAAGACTTATGGTGAGATTGGTGCATAGAGAGGGTGTTCGGACCTGCAGATAATACGTACGATAATGACATAGTTTAGGTGCTCACAAAACGTGAGACAACACACCGGATTAATACACCAAAAAGCCGGAAGCCGGCCACATTATAAATAAGATATCCTGCATCAATGATACTCCTGGTTCCCCAGAAGACATTAAATTCTATTGATGATGTCAGGCCTTGTCAATAAAAAAAATGGAAATGGTCGGAAAATCTAAAAATAGGTTTTCGCAGGCGGAAGAATTATGGGATTTTTTCGTGAATCACGCCTAATAAAGCTTGCAATTTGAAAAATAAACGAAGTAAAATTGATACATCTGTACAACAACTCAAAGCAATAAGGAGGAAGAATGAGCAGGAAGGTTCTTTCCATTTTTGGGGTTATCCTTTTGATCGCGGTGGTTTCCAGCTGTTCATCCAATCCTGAACAAGGGCTCTTAGATAGATATTTCAATGCCCTGTCCCTTAGTGACAACACGACTGTGCGGACCATGGCGATCTCACCGGCGACGTTTGATTTCGCGTCCTGGGAGATCATCACTGTGTCCGAGGAGGTCATCCAGCCCTTCGGACTGAAGGCGTTGGATGAGCAGGAAAAAGAGTACAAGAAGAAACAGGATGATTCCATCGGCATCACTCTGTACGCGCGGGACGAGCTGGACAACGCCGTGTTCGAGCGCAACAATGCCCGGAGCCGGACGGCGCGGGCGACGGCCCAGAAAACGGTCGATGAATTTCAGGAAGCCTACGATACACAGAGAGAAGCTCACGACACGCTGGTCAAGGAATACAATGCTGCGCGCGAAACCGCGTCCAAGGAAGATGAGGTTGCCAACTTCTCACTGGGTGGGGACTACCCCATGATCCGTGAGTTCGTCGGAGAGGTTTTTTTCCGGGAAGTAGATATCCTGGTCAACATGAAGGACGGGACGTCCAGCAACTACAGGGTGTTCCTCAGGCGCTACGTGCTCACTGATGAAGCCCAGAACATGCCGCATCGCGGGAGATGGATCATTCTCAAGTTTGAAAGATTGACTTGATATTGACTCGTGCCACGAAATCCTTTATAAATACAGTTTCCCATTCTGGAGGGGCCGTTAGCTCAGAGGGAGAGCACCGGCCTTTTAAGCCGGGTGTCGCTGGTTCGAGTCCAGCACGGCTCACCACACCTCGCGCTCCTGTCGTCTAGCCTGGTCTAGGACACCGCCCTTTCAAGGCGGCGACACGGGTTCAAATCCCGTCGGGAGCGCCAGCCCCTACCCCTGTAAAACTAAGTTTTCCTTTATGCACCATTAAGCCAAATTAAGCGAGTTTAGACAATTTTTGTGACATATCTGTGACACGGGAATCAGTCTGCCTTGGTTTGCGGGCTGAATCTCCGTGATCAGAACGGTCGAGATTGAATAGACCCGTTCCCCCCCAGTGTGGGCAAACGATAAGATAACCCCCTCTTAAATATGTGATACCAAATTAAGCATTTACGGCATTGCCCCTAGGTCTACAGGTTATGCGTATAATTTGCGGGCTGAACCCTTAGGGCGCTAACGGTTAGCACATGAAGGGACCCATTACCCCCCACTGTGTCCAACCAGTGAGATAACCCCCTCTTAAATACGCGATATGTTACAAAGCATTAATTGGGATTTTGTATATTTGGCTCTTGGATACGCACTAAGTCTTATAGCATTGATGATGTTAATTGCGGCTACAGTGTTTGACTATTATTACGGGATTTCTGTATTGTAGTACTCAGTAGGAGGACAGGGGATGAAATGTCC
>RCNB010000023.1_pt1 | contig 115704 bp, 94 predicted proteins | sample 2041321 | NCBI WGS metagenome assembly RCNB01 (sample SAMN09708232, study PRJNA481090) | Marine sediment metagenome, whole genome shotgun sequencing project. | reverse complement strand
AGTCGTTTTGCAGGATTGGTCGACACCTACACGCTGGAAAATATCGTGATCGATAATTACCTGTTTGGTGTGGCCAGTGTATCGAAGGATGGTTACGAGTCACCGGTCGTATTTCCCGGTCCGACCGGCTCATTTGGCGAGTGATTTAGTGAAATGTACGGTGAAATCCGCTCAGCCAAGGCATAACTCAGTTTCGGGCCACTGTGTAGTTTATTTGCAACATTCTATTTAGTTCTTTACCCGCCGGGCTTATAATAATTGGTTATAGTCAGAAAATAAGCTATTTCCTGACAATAAGTTGGGAACTTTTTTTTGTTGTCTCTATCCAACATCGATGAAAATCCAGTTACAGCGCAACTTTAATTTGTGTTAACAGGGGTAAATTCGATGTACATCAAACTGAACGCCCGGTTTATTACCCAAGCCATTTTGCTTGCAGGCACTACCGCGCTTTGCCTCGGTCTTTCCACAGGCTCGGCACTTGCCCAGGAAGAGGTGATAGAAGAAATTCACGTGACCGGCTCGCGTATCCAGCGTGCCAACCAGGTCCAGCCAAATCCTGTTTATGGTCTGAGTTCCGAGGAGATCAAAGCCAGCGGTCAGTTGAGCATGATCGATATCGTTGATGAATTGCCGCAGTTGTTTGCGTCACAAAACTCGGCCCAGTCCTCTTTTTTCGCCACCAGTGATGATACCGGTCTGGATAATTCGCCGGGCCTGGCGTTGCTGAACCTGCGCAACCTTGGACCCAATCGAACTTTGGTCCTGGTCGATGGCCGGCGCCACGTGAGCGGCCAGGCGGGTGCTGCCGGGGTTGACGTTGGCTCAATTCCCAGTGCCCTGGTGGAACGGGTAGAAGTTTTGACCGGCGGCGCCTCATCAATTTATGGCGCAGATGCAGTAACCGGTGTTGTCAATTTCATTATGAAAGACAATTTCGAAGGAACGGAGATCGATCTGCAGGGTGGTGCAGCTGCAGACAGCGGTGGTGGTGAATTGCAATTATCGCTGACGCACGGCCAGAACTTCATGAATGATCGGCTGAATATTACGGTCAACGCAACGGTGCGTCGCAGAGAAGCGATCAGAATGAGAGATCGTAACTGGGCGGCTAACAGCGGCATCGCTTCGTCACAGCAAAACAACTATCGGCTATTTTTTCAGAACGCAGACACTATGCCACCTGGCGCATTTCTTGGTGCACCTATCAGTATGACGGATGCGGGCGGCAGCTGTGTTGCTGCCTTTCCAGGTACAGACCCGACGCTGGTGACACGGGCCTGCAACGCCAGACCACAGTCGATTGAGCGAAACCTTCGTTTTGGACTGACATCGCCCAGGGGGCTGGTCTCCATCGCTTTGGCCGATGACCCGTTCGCAGCAGTTCCGGAACCTGCAACAGATTTTCCGTTTTTCCACTCCGAAGCAGATGCGGCCGGTCTGGCAGCGGGAACGCCTTTTATGGACTTCAACAACAACGGCGTTGACGATTGCGTTGAGAGCTTTGTTGGTGAAATCTCGGTTGGCGGCTGTGCTGTTGTTGGCGATGACGGGTTAGTAAGGCCTTTCAATCCTGGCCTGGTCGATGGTGACATCAACTTTGATTCGATACTTAGCGACGGATCACCTCAGACAGGAGCAGATCATCAGTTTCTGGATCCGGAAGTCGAGCAAATTTTGTTTAACGCGCTCATTAACTTCGAAATCAACGATAGCACCAGGTTGTTTGCAGACATCAAGTATGTGCAGTCCGATACGAATACGACCGACGGCACGATCTCGTTCGAGGACACGATCAATATTTCCCAGCAAAACCCGTTTGTGCCGGCGGAACTACAGACTTTGATGAACGACATCATTGGCCTGAATCCGCAGTTCGCGGATACCGCGCAATACTTTATAAGCCGTGATCCGGAGGATATTCACAACAACGGTGTATATGAGCGTGAAACAGTTCGAATTGTCGCTGGCATCGAAGGAGACTTCTCGGACAACTGGACCTGGGAGGCGGCGGCAAACTTTGGCAAGACCACGGAAGACGTAAGGCAGCACGAGCTGCTGCCGGATCGATATTACGCCTCACTGGATGTGGTTGACGACGGCGCAGGGAACCCGGTTTGCCGATCTGAGGTAGATCCCAACTGGACGTTGGATACATTTAACAGCGGTAGTATTTTTGGTGCGCCGGGTGTCAATACCTTTACGCCAGGCGATGGTAGCTGCGTTCCGGGCAACCCGTTTGGTCTTAATAATTTCTCAGTTGCGGCGCAGGATTTCATTGCACCATTTCGCCGGCAAAACGATGAGATCAAGCAAACTGTACTGAGCCTGATTGTCACGGGCGATACCAACAACTGGTTCTCGCTGCCGGGCGGCCCGATAGGCCTGGCAGGTGGCATTGAGTATCGCAAGGAAGAAAGCGATTCGGTTCCGGATGCATTCGAGCAAGCCGGCTTTTACTTCAACTCGCAAACTTCTCCGGTATCCGGTGATTTTTCTGTAGCCGATCTGTTCGTCGAAGTCTCTTTGCCGCTTTTACAGGGCGTGACGTTTGCTGAAGAATTGACGGTTGACGGGGCATATCGATTGTCCGACTACGATCTCGCGGTTGGTCAGACCAGCAGCTACTCCGGAGGAATCAGCTGGACGCCGATAGAGGATATTCGTTTTCGTGGAACGTTCTCCCGGGCCGTGAGAGCACCAAATATCTTCGAGCTGTTCAGTCCGCAAACGGGCGCGACATTCAATCTTGATATTGACCCTTGCGATCAATCAGCGATCGATGCATTGGCCGTATCGGATCCTGCAACTGCCGCTCAGAGATCAGCCAACTGTGCAGCTGACCCGCTGGTCGGACCAGGATTTAATAACCCGCTAACGTCAAATTTCTCCGGAGTAATCGGCGGTAACCCGGACCTGAAAGAGGAATCCTCGGATACTGTGACGATCGGCGCGGTCTTTGCTCCACGCTTCATCGAGGGGTTCACGCTGACGATCGACTACTGGAGTATCGAAATCGACGACGCCGTTCAGGCTGTTGCTGGTGCAGATATTTTGCGCGGTTGTTACGACGGCCCGACTCTGGACCCGACCTTTTGCAGCCTGTTCACCCGCATTAGTGATACGAATTCAGGATTCTTCGGTGGCCTGAATTTCATGCAGACCGGGCAGATCAACTTTGCCGGATTGCAAACGTCTGGCATTGATACGGAAATCGTTTACGATTTCGATCTGTTTAATGGCGGTGTCACTTTACGCGCTAATGCAACTTACCTTGACGATTTGACAGTGTTCAGGAGTGCGTTCGACCCATCGGTAGCCGATGACGAAAAAGGTGAGATGCAAAGTCCTGAATGGGCAGGTAATTTTAGTGCTCGCTGGAGTGGCAGCAGCCTGACACTGGGCTATTCGGCACAATACATTGGCGATCAGCTACATCGCCTGGTTGAGGTGAATGAGGAACTTTCCTTTGACAATGCCAGGACCGGCTCCAGGTGGATTCACAATCTGTCGGCGAATTATTCTATATCCGATCGATACCAGGTGTACGGAGGCATTCAGAACCTGACGGATGAGGAACCGTTTATGACTCAGCCCAGCTTTCCGACAAGCCCCCGCGGAACGTATTTCTTTTTCGGGCTGACAGCTAACCTGTAATTTCTGCAGCGCGGCGGCGTCATGCAGTGGAAAACAAAGCCGGCGCAGAGATGCGCCGGCTTTTTTTTAAACAGATCGCCCAGGGGCTGCAGTCCCCCACTTAATCGGTCGCTTCTTCATCGACCGGCTTGAGTTGCTCCTCAAGGAAATTCACCATCGTGCGGTAATAAGCAACACGATTCGCCTGCTTCGCAATTGAGTGTCCTTCATCGGGGAATCGCATGTAGGTAACCGTGCCGCCTGCTGCACGAATCGTCTTCACCAGCCGATCTGATTCGGTCACCGGGTCACGGGGGTCGTTGGCGCCGTGTTGAACGAGCAACGGCACCTTGATGTTCGCGGCGTTATTGATCGGTGAGTTGACCCGGTAGAATTCCTGCCAGCGCGCTTCACGAATATCGCCGTATTCGACTCGGTCTGATGCTTTCAGCCCTGGTGATGCTTCCTGTAGTGCACGAACCCAGTCGGAAACGCCAACCATTGAAACTCCGGCATCGAATACGCCTGGATAGGAACCGAGAACGGCATTTACCATGTAGCCGCCATATGAGCCGCCCATCACCGCTATACGTTGTGTGTCCAGCCTTGCGTCCTTTGAGAGGAATGCAACGGTGTCGACCAGGTCGCGTACCGAATCCAGTCGTTTCTCCTGGTTGTCGAGGCGGGCGTAGGTTTTGCCAAAGCCGGTCGAGCCACGCACGTTGACATCAAAAACAGCAATGCCATTGTTAACCAGGTACTGAACCTGCGGCCGAAACGTCGGCCTCGATTGCCCGGTCGGTCCACCGTGAACTCTTACTACTACAGGTGGTAACACGGCAGCTTGTGACTGATCTGGCAGGTACAAAAGCCCCTGTAACTCAATGCCGTCGCTGGCCGGATAACGCAGGGATAAAGGAATTGTGAAAGTTTGCGGGTCGAGTCCGGCGAGCGATGATTGAACGGCCTGACTGATTTCGTTTGACTCGAGATTCCAGACGAAGACATCACCGGGCGTCGCCGGACCAGTGACACGGATACTCAGTGATGAGGCAGCAGACGACATATCGAGCTGGAAGGTCCCAGGTGGTAGTTTCGGTGCGACCAGCGAGCCCTGGCTGCTGAGATCGATAGTGTGCAGTTTTGCGTAACCATCTTCATTCGTTGTCCAGGCAAGGAAGCGCCCGTTGCCATTCAATGTGACATTGCTTATATCACTGTCGGGGGTTTCCAGGAACATCAGCTTCTGCTCTTGAAGAGAGTAAAAAGCCAGGCCAGCGAACTCCCGATCCTGGTTCGTCGCCAGGTAGAAGCCGCTGCCATCAGGAAGCCAGGCAAACTTTCCATAGTATGCAGCGACGTCGGGCTGAAACAGTGGCGTCATCTCGCCACCGTCCATGTTCAGCAGATGCACGTCCATTGCATCTTCACCCCGGGTCTCCGTGACGATGACGATATTTCCATCCGGTTGCCACGCGCGCGGAAAAAAACCGAAGCTGCCCTCGTAAACGAGGTGCGCTTCATTACTCGCAACATCGCTGACGTAAATATCAAAATCCTGGCCATTTCGCTCGGTGGATGAATACAGGAATTGCGAGCCGTCCGTGGAAAACATGCCGAAAGTCCGGAATGCGTCGGTCAACGGCAGCAACTGGCGTTCTGCTGTGCCGTCAACAGAAAGCAGGTAGTAACCTTCGCGCTCATTGCCATCGGCGTCCCGGCCGACTATGAGATGTTTTCCATCCGGTGCCCAGCGATAAAAAGTTATGCCGGTGCCAAAAGACAGTTGCGTAGGCCAGCCGCCTTCAACACCAACAACCCACAGTTGTCGTTCGCCGGTAACGGTATAGCGGAATGCGATTTTGGAACCATCAGGCGATATGAGGGCGGATTGCGCACCGCGTGCCAGGAGATAGCGGACAATGTCAGCGGGTTGTTCCCCGGCGAGCCCGACGGTTACCGGTTCGATGACCGGGATGTCATCCGGGTTGTCCCACGTTGTGTCGGCGGCCGCAGAAAGAGTCAGTCCCGTCGTCGCAAGAATTGCAGCAACATACTTTACCTTGATCATCTATTTTCCCCGGCTAAATCCAAACTGGAGCAATCATCGCGCTGCAGGTGCCATCGGGCAAGAGCATCACCGAGCATGTACGACGAAATTCGGGGGAATTCAATGACCAAGAGCTTTCTGGCTTTGACTTTTTCAGGCTGCCTGCCAATTGTTGGTCAAGCAGCTGCGCAGGATGTCATCCAGTTCAGGGCAGGCCAGCAAATCAGGTAATGGCTTCATCCTGAAAAATCTCTTCTATCGACAATCCGAATAGCCGCGCAGCATTGAATGCCAACGGCAAACTGGGGTCGAACCGAGGTTTCTCCAAGCTAAACCGGGGTCGAACCGAGGTTTTTCTTCGGCCTGCCATTTTTTCTGTGTCTTACCGATCGCCCCAACATCACCTCTATTTGGTCTTTAAATCGATCATTGCCGAGCACCAGGCATGCGTTAGTGGTGTCTCGAATGGTTGTGAGCAATTCGGGCGCGATGCAATCGCGGAACAACTTTCGGTAGGCAGCCTGTCGCTCGTCAGCACTTGCCGCCAACGACAGGTAAATTGGATGTGGTTTGAGCAAATCATCTGCTCTTCCAATTGCGTTGAAAGCGAAACTCGAATAGGGATATTCAGCTGGTCCTGAAACGATGCCCGCTCGCACTGGGTTGAGCTCGATGTATTTATGGCAGGTTAGGAGGTAGCGATCATCCTGAACGAGACTTGCCTTGTAACGACCCTGCCATAACGTCCCCGTTCGATTATATTTCTTGTTTAGTGTTTGTACATAGTGGCGGCCCATGGCCTGCATCAGGAGAGGAAGTGATCGCTTATCGCCAGGTGTGATCAAAAGGTGAGTGTGATTGGGCATCAGGGCATACGCATGAACATGACACTCGTATTGAGATGCCGACTGGCCGAGTGATCGTAGATAAAGTTCATAGTCATCCGGCTGAAAGAATACAGCCCGGCGGTCCACCCCACGCTGAATTACGTGTTGTGGAATATTAGGTATGAAGTAGCGGGGCTGGCGCGGCATCAAATCTTCGACGGTGAAATCATTCCGCACAATGTAATGACTATAGATTGCTTCTTACCAGCGGAGAAACTCCGGTTCGACCCAAGTTTTGCAGAAAACCTCGGTTCGACCCCGGTTTTTGCATTTCTAATTGGTATTGTAGGAGCCCGCCATGCGATAGATGCAATTCCTCGATTCCGGAGAAATTCGATCTATCGGCACGGGCGATTGCGTAGATTAAGGAACAACCTGTCACGTTGTCGTAGCGATCAAAAGGCGTGACCGACCTCGGTTACCGGTCCGTATGCAGCCGATTCTGCATACCAGATGCCGCCGTCTTTGACGACGATGTCGACATGTTGCATAGCGTCGATGTTAGCGAGCGGATTGCCGTCGATGACGATTATGTCGGCGAGTTTGCCGGGTTCAATTGTGCCGAGCTCATCAAATTTATCGAGAATCTCGGCGTTCGTTTTGGTCGCTGCAGATATAACCTGTATCGGCGTCATGCCACTGTCGACCAGCGCCGACATTTCGCGCCACATGGCTTCGGTGTGCATATTCAGCGGGCTTGCTGCGTCCGTACCTACGCCCATATAAGCGCCGGCTTCGATAAACTGCCCCGCCGACTTTTTGGCGTTACGCGACTCCTGGCCAATGTCGTAGAAATAGGACCGGCGGTGAAAATTTTCAAATGATGCGATGAACTCCTCGTAAATATCTTCAGGCATGTCCTTCTTGTATACCGGGTCATACAGGCGCTCGGGAAACGCTACTGTCGCCGGGTAAACCCAGATGCGATGTGAAATTGTCTGCACGATCGGAATATTCTTGTGTGCGATCTCGGCGACCAGTGCATCGTCATACGGAGGGTTTCGTGCTGAACCGACATGCTGGAACACATCCACGCCCGCATCGATTGCCATCCTGATCGCATCCGGATCGTATAAATGTGCGTGCACTTTTTTGCCGTGTTTATGCGCCTCTTCTACGACAGCGCGATAGTCATCTTCAGTCAACCCGACCCAGGTCTTAATGACGTCCGAACCGGCAGCGATCAGCTCTCTCGTTTTTTGTGCAGCCTCACGCGGGGAATCGATAACGATCTCATAAATGTCCGGCACGCCTTCCATATCGAGCCGTGTTATCCACGGCCCCGAAACGGTCAGTCGCGGTCCGGGAATCTCGCCCGCGCGTATGCGCTCACGAAACGCGAGAATCTGGAACGGTGCACCCAGGTCGAGGCCACTGGTGACGCCGCCACGCATCATTTGCTTTGCTGCTATGGGCATCACTTCATCTATGCGTTCCATGTTGTTGAGGAATGCGTAGTAGCGTTCGTATTCGCCGTGACCAATGAGGTCGATGTGCATGTGCGCATCAATGAGTCCGGGCATTACCGTTTTACCGCCAGTATCGATGATGATGGCGTTATCCGGGATCTCGGTATCGAGTTTCGAACCGACCGCAGTTATGCGACCGTTTTCGAAAATGACGACAGAATGATGAATGGGCTCTGCTTCATAGCCGTCAAGCAACATGCCACCAACGAAAGCAACCGGCCGATCCGGCCGCAAGCTTTCCTGTGCGAGTGAGTTGCCTGCCGCGAGTGTGACAAAAAGGCATATAAGTGTGTTTCTCATTTCCTGCGCCCCTGTTTTCTGCCATTGTAACGGCTCATACGCTCGTCGAGACTCGAATCGGGGACAAGTTCATGTTTGTGCGTACAGCCACCGTAATTATTGTTATGACCTGGTCTTTGCTGTCGGCAGCGCAAACCAGTGAAATCAGCGCGGACCCGGAGCGCATGGAACAACGCATCAAAGCTCTGTCCGCGTTTGGCGCAGACGACTCCGGCGCCACCAGTCGTGTTGCCTTCAGCGAGGCCGACATCGCTGGTAGAAAATACATAATGAATCTGATGCGTGAAGCCGGGCTAACTGTCCATGTGGATACGGCAGGTAATATCATCGGCAGGCGCGAGGGCAGCGATGAGAACCTGCCGCCAATCATGTTCGGCTCGCATATCGATTCAGTCCCGGGCGGTGGTAACTACGACGGCGATGTTGGTGTGATCGGCGCTATCGAAGTTGCGCAACTGCTGCATGAGCGCGGTATCGAGACCAATCATCCGCTTGAGATCGTCAGTTTCACTGATGAGGAAGGTGGCCTGACGGGCAGTCGGGCAATGATCGGCGAACTCACGGATCGTGCACTTGAGGTCATGACGCATAGTGGCCTGACGATCAGAGAGGGCATTTTTGCCGTGGGAGGCGACCCAAATCGTCTCGAACTCGCCGAACGCCAGCCGGGAAGTATCGCGGCTTTTGTCGAGTTACATATTGAGCAGGGCGGAATTCTCGACGAGGAAAACATCGACATTGGTGTCGTTGAAGGAATCGTCGGCATCCGTTGGTGGGATGTGACGATCGACGGCTTCGCCAATCATGCCGGCACGACGCCGATGAACAAGCGCTGGGATGCGATGGTCACTGCCGCCGAACTTACCCTGGCAATCAACCGTATCGCCACTGATTTGCCCGGGCGCCAGGTGGCGACAGTTGGCAAGATTCGTGCGCTGCCGGGTGCACCGAACGTTATTCCGGGCGAGGTCATACTTAGCCTGGAGATTCGCGATCTTGAGGCACGAAAAATTCAACAGGTTTTCGACCTGATTGAGGCCGAGGCGGAGCGTATTGGAGACACACGATTTACACCGATTCGATTTGCCGAGATCGATGTCGCGTCTCCACCAGCGCCGACGGATCAGCAGATGCGGCGCATCATTTCCACCGCAGCAGATGATCTCGGTTTGTCCTACAGGTTGATGCCGAGCGGCGCCGGTCATGATGCACAGGATATGACGCACATTGCCCCGACCGGAATGATTTTCGTACCGAGCGTAAAAGGCATTAGCCATTCACCGAAAGAATTTACGACGGCACTGGATATGGCCAATGGCGCCAGCGTCTTGCTTAAGACTGTGCTGGCCATCGATGATGGTGCACTGGAGTAGTTTAGTGCTGGCGCCGCGTTGCTTTTCCGACAAGCAGCCACAGAAAAAGTTATGATGCCCCGGCGCTGGCCAGGAAATAATAATTATGACAACGCCTAAACCCCCGTCACTTACAGATGCGCTGATCCCGATCGCGGCGCTGGTCGTAATGCTGGCGCTCTCTGTTTTCATATTCGGCTCTGATTCTTCGTCCGGACCAAACCAGATCGTGTTGACCATGGCGGCAGCCGTCGCGTCAATCGTCGCGGTCAGAAACGGTTATAAGTGGGGTGATCTGCAAAAGGCGATTGTCGCAGGTATCAGCACCGCAATGATCGCGATACTCATTCTGTTATCTGTTGGCGCATTGATAGGCACCTGGCTCATGGCCGGCACTGTTCCGTCACTTATCTATTACGGCCTGGAGCTTCTCAGTCCAAACTGGTTCTTTGCTGCAACCTGCCTGATTTGTGCTATCGCTGCACTGGCGACCGGCAGTTCCTGGACCGTAGCTGGCACGTTGGGTGTAGCGCTGATCGGTGTCGCGTTGGGACTCGGCCAGTCGCCCGCGATTGCTGCCGGTGCAGTTATTTCCGGCGCCTATTTTGGTGACAAAATGTCACCGCTATCCGACACTACAAACCTGGCTCCTGCAGTCGTGGGGACCGATTTATTTTCCCACATTCGCCATATGGCCTGGACCACGGGGCCGTCATTCACCATTGCGCTGTTCCTGTTTGCAATTGTTGGCTTCGGAGGAGATACCGTGGCGGACAACTCCTCGCTAGAGCAATTGATGCTCACGCTTGATGCTAACTTCAGGATTTCAATTCTTGCGTTGTCGCCGCTGGTCGTAGTTTTTTTTCTGGCATACAAAAAAACACCACCTCTGCCGACAATACTCTTTGGCGCCTTACTGGGTGGCGTTCTTGCGATATTTATACAGCCGGAGGGTGTACTCAAATTCGCTGATTCGCCAGAGCTCTCCCGATCAATGGCGATGGCCAAAGGCGTCTGGCTCGCAATGTCAGATGGTTACGTATCAAGCACCGGTGATGCTGCCGTTGACAATCTCCTTACCCGGGGCGGCATGAGCAGCATGTTGGTTACAATCTGGTTGATCATAACGGCTCTTTCATTCGGCGCTATTCTTGAGCATACCGGCATGCTGCAGCGCCTTGTCGACGGTGCATTGAAACGGGCGAAGTCGACCGGCTCGCTGATTGGTACGGTGGTCTTAAGTTGTATTGGCATAAATATAGTTGCGGCCGATCAATACATTGCCATTGTGTTGCCAGGAAAAATGTATCGTGCGGAATTCCAGAAACGCGGTCTTGATCCAAAGAACCTTTCACGAGTCATAGAAGACTCCGGCACACTGACTTCGCCGCTGGTGCCATGGAACACCTGCGGTGCATACATGGCTGCGACGTTAGGCGTAGCAACATTCGCTTATCTGCCTTTTGCATTTTTTAACCTCATCAATCCAATGGTGTCAGTAATTTACGGTTATACCGGATTCACCATGGTTAAGATCGATGAGTCGACAGAGGCAGAGGCAGCGACTGCTTAAACAGCTGCTGCGCAGAGTCCCGGTTCCTTGTTGTCACCTTCGCTACAATATTTTCTTCTCAGAATCTCGCGATTGCTGCTTTTGCTTTTGCTTTCAGGCGCAGCGTTTGCCAGTGGCGGCGTTATTCTCAAGGGTGATGTGTGCACCATAGAGGTCGGCTTCTACGAAGCACGATTTACCGCATATCAACCACAAACAAGCGGCAACGAGGAGTTTTGCGAGGATCTGCCGGATACAGGCGAGTCAATTTTCGTGCTCGACTATCTGCATGCCAGCATGCGCGAGGTGCCGGTAAGCTTTCGTATCATCAGGGATACCACCGGTCTTGGTCGCTTTGTCCAGCACGACGATATCCTGGCACTTGAAAATATCGACGAACTCACGGTTTTTTATCAACCGCCGGTCATCAAACCCGGCGCATCATTCCGCATAGAGCATGAGTTCGCGAAGAAAGGCGAATACATCGGTATTGTGACTGCGGGTCATCCGACTAAAGACGCTATATATAGTGCGGTATTCCCGTTTACCGTTGGCGCCTTCAATTTCCCGTACTGGACGCTTGCCGTTGTTGTCGGTGCACTTTTAATCGTCCTGGTGCGCCTGGCGTTTGTTGCGAAGCCCGGAGAACGAGCGGCAGAGACGTGAAGCTATTTCTGAATAAACACGGTGCATGGATGCTGGCTCTTCTGCTGGCTTTGCTGGCCTTTCCACCACAATGGTACCCGGACCCTGTACGGGTAAAGTTTACTGAGTGGTTCGGCGCTGCAAGCTTCAGGCCGTTACCCGCGTCAACCGAAGCACGTTCGCTTGAGCCGGAAGTATATTGCCCGCCGGACCCCTCCGGTTGGCGTGACGAGCAACAAATTGAAGGCGTGCAAATATCTGCTTCCGCACCTTGCGTTGCCGATAATCCATTCGCTATCGCTGCTTTCGTCAAAGGTACAAACAACGTTTCAGAGGACACTTTGCTAAAGAGCGGACTGACGGCAGATGCCGTCGAGAAAGGCCGCGACCTGGATGGCGACGGCGACCCTGATGAAATCCATATTCGCCTTGAGGTTGCAGAGTTAAACGGTGGCTCATCGATTACGCGGGACCCGGTGACGAGTTATGACATCGCACCTGGAGTAAGCCCGGGACTGTGGGTTTTTGCGCCAAAATTTGTCGGCATGGCGGTCGAAAATTTCGAGTCAAATGTTGCACGCTATTCACTCCGACTGCCGTCGCCGGCAATCCGCATTGAACAGGGTGACCAGGTATATGTCACGCTGGAAAACAGTCATTACATGCCACACACATTGCATCTGCATGGCGCCGATCATGGTTTTACGGACGTTAGGGGAGAAGGGAATGATGGTGTTCCTTTAACGAGCGAAATACCGGTGTTACCGGGTGATGCACGTACCTATGAGCTGACGCCGCGACAGTCCGGCACGATGTATTACCACTGCCACGTGCAACCGCATGTGCACGTGCAGATGGGCCTGCAGGGACTGTTCATCATCGAAGAAAACCGACCGAACAACACTTTGCAGACGATGAATATCGGCGCTGGCCTCGTACGGGCGCCGTCCGTGGCGTCTAGTGAATCCTACGACAGGGAATTCGACCTGCACTACCTTGATCTCGACAAAGAACTCAGCGAACGCATTCAAAAATACAACGATCCACGCCTGATTACTCAATCGATGCATCGGGACTACGACATCACAGATGCCACGGTAGATTACTTCACGCTTAACGGGCGATCGTTTCCCTATACCTTCAGGGAGTCGCTGCTAGTGGGTGCAGAAAATGAGCGCATCAAACTCAGAGTCGTGAACGGCGGTTCCAAAGGCATTGCGTTACACACGCATGGCCACAAGTTTACGGTTACCCATCGTGACGGTGTTGCTAAACCGGAGACCACGCTGGCACCACAGGATGTCGTCTGGCTCGCGACTTCGCAGCGTGTCGACCTGTCACTGGAGCTCACCAATGATGGCTTGCGTGCCTATGGCCCGGGTATCTGGCTTTATCATGACCACCAGAATAAGGGCATAACCACCGACGGCATTGGACCGGGTGGCAACATTAGCGCCATCGTCTACGAGGAGTACCTGCAGGAATCTGGCTGGCCAAATACGCTCGGTGTGTCAATGGACAAGTATTTCACGGATGCGTATTACCAGAGGGGGGTGCCGGTTTGGGAGGACTATGCCCCGGGACTGTTCTCGCAGGCGGGAAATGACCCGGTCATGTTAGTGCGGGTCGTCGTTTTGGCGTTGTCCCTCGGCATCATGGCCGCATTGCTGCTGAGCACGCTCATGCGGCGCAGGGCGTGACATGTTGCTGCGACTGGCATTGCTGATTCTTTTGCCTGGGGCAGTTTTTGCACAGCAAATGGATCACAGTGACCACGAGATGGCCGTCGGCAAGACTGGCGTGGTCATGAATGAGAACCGCGACACCTTGCCGCGCGGCTGTACTAATATCAGCCGTGAACACTCTTTCACTATTCACGCCGGACGCGAATATGCGGACCAGTTGCACGGCATGATGTTTGGCATGAGTGAACACGAAGTGCGGGTCGAGCCGTGCAGTCGGGTCGAGATTACGTTCGTCAATGACGATGGTATTCGCCACCAGTGGATGGTGCATGGATTGCCAAAATATCTGTATCCGGCAGGCATGTTTCACATCGAAGCCATGGGCGAGCAAACACAAAAGGGCGTGTTCATCGTGCCGCCCGAAGACAAGACCTACCTCATTCATTGCGACATGGCCCAGCACATGGAAAAGGGCATGCGCGGGCAGCTGGTTGTGGGAAAAGGGAGCGGTGACCTGTGGAGCGTCCCTGGTATCAGCGACGACTATTACCGTTTTTCTTATCTTTCCGGGCTCACTATCTATATTGCCGTAGCCTTTGCGTTGCTGGGCTTCGCGATCGCATTTTTCTTCGCAAGAAAAATAAAATAGAGAAGCAGCAGGCTCAGTCATGTGCGATGATTTGGTCAGATTGATGCAGTAACGGATCCGCATGGGAACACTTGAAGCCAAAAACTCGAGCGCGTTAATAAGTGCCGCCGCAATCATCGTCATTATTTTTGGCATGCAGGCTGCCAAAGTCTTGCTGGTGCCGTTCCTGCTCGCTGTTTTCTTTGCGTTGATCGCGGTGCGGCCGATGTTATGGCTGCAAGCAAAAAAAGTGCCCTCGATGCTGGCCGCGCTTTTGATCGTTATCACCATGATGCTGATCTTTGCAATGGTAGGCACGATTGTCGGTTCATCAATTGGCGAATTTACCGCTGCGCTACCAGCCTACCAGGAGGGTCTTGATGCGATAGTTCAGGGTGGCTTGCAATTTCTAGCCAAAATAACGGGCAACGAGCACTCGTTCTCTGACCTGGGTGAGCTCATAGATCCCGGCTGGGCGATGGGCATGGCGGCAAGCATATTGACAGCGCTCCAGGATGTGCTGAAGAACGTATTTCTAATACTGTTCACGATGGTGTTCATGTTGCTCGAGGTTTCAAGTGCGGCTACCAAGGCGCAGGCAGCATTCGGTGTCTCCGCCGACTCATTCCAACGTCCACGTGCTTTCGTCAGCAATCTCGGCCGATATCTCGGCATTAAAACAGTGGTTAGTGTTGTAACAGGGATGGCGGCCGGATTGCTTTCCTGGTGGATCGGACTCGACTTTCCATTGCTGTGGGCCATGCTCGCGTTTCTTTTCAATTATGTGCCAACGATCGGCTCAATCATTGCGGCGGTTCCGGCAGTTCTCCTGGCGCTGGTGCAACTGGGACCTGGTGATGCGTTGACCACCGCCCTGGGCTTTCTCGCTATCAACATGCTGTTCGGCAATATGCTCGAGCCACGACTGATGGGTCGCGGTGTAGGCATTTCGCCGCTGATCATATTTACCGGCCTGGTGCTGTGGGGCTGGATATTCGGTCCGGTGGGTATGCTGCTGTCTGTTCCACTGACCATGACGGTAAAGATGGCGCTGGAATCGAATGAACAAACTCGTTGGGTCGCAATCCTGATTGGTTCGGAGCAGGATGCAGAGTGGGCACTCGCTCACCAGATGAATGAGAAAAAAGAGTAATAAAAAATCACCAGCAAAACTCAGAAGGAATAAGACAGTGTCATCGGTTTTTTACAGAAGTGTAGGTTCGACATATCCAATGGCGACACGCGGCGAGGGTGTGTACCTCTACGATAGCGAGGATCGTCAGTATCTTGATATGAGTGGTGGTGCGGCAGTCTCCAGTCTCGGCCACGGGCATCCTGAAATTATCAACGCTGTGCAAAGGCAGGTTGAAGAGCTGGCGTTCGCGCACACTTCGTTTTTTACGAATGAACCCCAGGAAGACCTGGCCGCGCGGATTGCGGCACGATTTCCCGAAAAGGAGGCCAAAGCCTGGTTCACTTCCGGCGGCTCCGAGTCCAATGAAACGGCATTAAAACTTGCGTGGCAATACTGGCGCGCTCGTGGTCATGCCGACAAGACGATCGTCATCAGCAGGGATTTCAGTTATCACGGTGGTACGTTGGGCGCTGTATCGATTAGCGGCGCTGTGTCGCGACGAATTGCATTCGAAAAAGTACTGCACGACTGGCCGCGTATTGCGCCGTGTTTTGCGTATCGGCACCAACGTGAGGGCGAGTCGGATTCAGATTATGGACAGCGTGCGGCTGCGGAGCTGGATACCGCGATTCGGGCTACAGGTGCCGACAACGTCGCAGCATTTATTGCCGAACCGGTAGTCGGTGCGACGCTGGGCGCAGCTGCGGCGGTGAGTGGCTATTTTAAGGAAATACGCCGCATCTGCGATGAGCATGATGTCTTGTTTATCGCGGATGAAGTGATGTGCGGCAGTGGTCGAACCGGCACATTTTATGCGTGCGAACAGGAAGATGTGGTGCCGGATATGGTGACCCTTGCCAAGGGTCTTGGCGGTGGTTATCAGCCGCTCGGTGCGGTGCTTGCCAGAGAACACATTTGTGAAACCATTCGCCAGGACAAGAGCGAATTTGCACACGGCCACACCTATATCGGGCATGCGACAGCCTGTGCCGCAGGCGTCGCAGTTCAGAAGTGCCTGGACCAGGATGGATTGCTGGCGTCAGTTCATGGCAAAGGTGAGCGGTTTATGGCTGCTTTGCAGGGTGCCTTTGGCGATCATCCCTACGTAGGCGATATCCGTGGCCGCGGCCTGTTTGCAGGTATCGAATTCGTTGCCGATCGCGAGACAAAAAAACCGTTTCCGGCCGAAGATAAACTGGCTGCCAAGATTTTTGCAGCAACCATGGAAGCCGGGCTGATCTGTTACCCGGGTCATGGAACTGCCGGTGGTTTCGAGGGCGCCCACATCATGCTGGCACCGCCGTTCATTGCTGAAGACGAACATTTTGAGGAGCTGACGGTGCGCCTTGGCAAAGTCATCGACAAGGCGATTGGCAAGGTCTGACCAGCAAATAATGTCGCAGCCATTCATTATTATGTGCGCACCAAATGGCGCGCGAAAAAATAAGACCGACCACCCGGCTTTGCCAATATCAGACAGTGAACTTGCAGACTGTGCTGAATCCATTCTAGGTGAAGGTGCGTCAATCATTCATCTTCATGTACGTGACGATAGTGGCGGGCACACACTGGATGTCGACCGCTATCGCAGTGCAATAAATGCAATACGGCAGCGCATCGGTAATCAACTTGTTATCCAGGTCACAACTGAAGCGTGCGGAATCTTCGACCGACAACAGCAAATAGATTCGATTCACGCTCTTAAACCGGAGGCAGTGTCACTGGCGCTGCGGGAACTTTGTCCTGATGCCGACTCGGAATCCACGGCCGCGGACTTCTTCACCTGGTTGAACGAGAATGGTGTATTGCCGCAATATATCCTCTATTCAGCGGACGAGGTGGTGCGTTTTGAAGAACTAAGGCGTCGCGGCATTATCCACGATGCGGTTCCGTTCGTTTTGTTCGTGCTTGGTCGTTACAGTAAAGATCTTGTTGGAGATGTGAAAGAGCTTGGCGCATTTGTGGATGCAGTTAGCCCGGAAACCGTATGGGCTGTTTGCAGTTTCGGTCAATCCGAGCATGCCGCCGTAGCCCAGGCAGCGAATATGGGCGGTCACGCGCGCGTCGGTTTTGAAAACAACCTCGTTTTGCCGAACGGCGAGACGGCCAGGGACAATGCCGCATTGGTCAGTCTTGCGGCCGATCGTGCGCACGCGGCGTCAAGAACATTGGCAAGCGCGGATGACGTCCGTCAGTTGTTCTCCTGACTCGGTTTGAGCGAATGAAGAAAGTGCTCGCAAGCCTCTTATTGTTCTCCACTGCAATAAATGTGCAAGCGGCGGATATTCATTTCATGATTCCGGGCGGTGCCGGCAGTGGCTGGGACAGGACTGCGCGTGGCGTCGGCATGGTGTTGCGCGATGCGGCGCTAATCGACAATGCTTCTTTCGAAAACATTTCAGGCGCCGGCGGCGGCGTAGCAATTGGCACGTTGATCGAAACCGCCGATAGACGAAGCAATACGCTGATGGTCAATTCGACACCAATCATTGTTCGGTCTCTGACAAAATTATTTCCCTACTCATTTCGCGATTTAACGCCGATCGCCCGAGTAATCGGCGACTACCAGGCCCTGATTGTGCGAGCGGATTCCGACATTCGTGACTTCAACGATGTGCTAACCCGGTTTCGCGATAACCCGCGCAGTGTCAAATTCGCCGGCGGTTCGGTTCGCGGCGATCTTGATCATCTTGTTCCGGCTCTCGCCATCCGGGCGGCTGGTGAGGACCCGCGAGCAGTGGCCTATGTACCATACGATGGTGGTGGCAAAGCGTTGGCTGGCTTCCTGACCGGAGAAGCAGACGTTCTCTCGACAGGATTCAGTGAGGCCCTTGAATATCATCGGGCGGGCCGTTTGCGCATTATCGCGGTCAGTGCGCCGCAGCGAGTCGCCGGTCTCCCAGGCATAGCAACATTTATTGAGCAGGGGGTAGATTTTGAATTCGTAAATTGGCGCGGTTTTTTTGCGGCTCCCGGAATTTCGTCGCAGGCAGCGAATGAGTATTCCGCGTTGTTGCGCAAGATGCAGACAACCGCAGGGTGGGAAGAGTTGCGCAGCCGAAACGGCTGGCAAAATCTGTTCCTGCCTCGAGATGAGTTCGTTGCATTCCTCGGTAAGCAGGAACAGGAAATCGGAGATCTTATGTCCGAGCTCGGCTTCTTGCGAACAACCACTCAATGACTATGCGACGCGACACGATCGCTGCCATATTCCTGCTCATCGTGTTTGCGGCGTACGGACAGCAGGCATTGCATATAGAAATGTTCCCGGGGCAGGAGCTTGAACCCTTCAAACCGCGAACGATGCCGGTCGCTCTCGCCGTGTCCGGCATATTGCTGTGCATTATTCACATTCTGCAGACGTTTCGCGATGAGACGGTTGAAGTGACCGCCTGGCAAGGTTATGACTGGAGGCGGGCGGGCATTCTTTGCATCGTAATGCTTGGCTACGGGTTCGCGTTTGTGCCGCTCGGGTTCATTGCAGCGACGATTCTGTTTTTGCTGGCGGGGTTTCTGACACTGGGTGAGAGACGCATCCCGGTGCTGGTTCTTCTCCCGGTCGTTTTCACGATCAGCTTTTGGGCTGTCATGACACAACTGCTCGGGCTCTACCTCGCCCCCGGCAACTGGTTGAGCAACTGAGATGTGGGACGGAATTGCAACGGGCCTGGCAACAGTCCTGATTCCGACTAACCTGCTGCTGGTGGTTAGCGGCTGCGTCGCCGGCACGTTTATCGGCATGTTGCCGGGGCTCGGTCCGATCTCCGCAATAGCGCTAATGATTCCGATTACCTATGGTTTCGATCCTTCATCAGGAATGATCCTGATGGCTGGTGTTTACTACGGCGCGATTTTCGGTGGTTCGACATCATCAATACTCATCAATGCGCCGGGCGTGGCGGGAACCGTTGCAACATCATTCGACGGCTACCCGATGGCGCAGTCCGGCCAGGCGGGCAAAGCGCTCGCGGTCGCGGCCGTCGCGAGTTTTGCTGGCGGCACGATTGCAGCAATTCTACTGATGCTTGCAGCGCCGGCGCTCGCACAGGTTTCTTTGAGTTTTCAGTCACCGGACTACATGATGCTGATGATTCTTGGTTTGACGGCAGTCTCTGCCTTTGCCTCCCGCGGCCAGGTGGTACAAGCATTAATTGCTACCGTTATCGGGCTAATGCTGGCGACGATAGGCACGGACCCGTCTGCCGGTGTGCAGCGATTTACGTTTGGTAGTCTTGACCTCGTTGATGGCATCAGTTTTCTGTTGCTGGCGATGGCGACATTCGCCTTGTCCGAGGCGTTGATGACAGTACTGAAGGGCGGCAGTCTGTCACCGCAAGCGAAAGCAACAGCGAAGGGCAGCTTTGGCAGCCTGAAAATCAGTCGCGACGAGGTGCGCCAGATTGCACCCGTTGTCGCACGTTCGTCCATTCTCGGTTTTTTTGTCGGCGTATTGCCGGGTGCCGGTGCGACGATCGCTTCATTCCTGGCTTATGGTATGGAGCGGGCGCTGGCGCCGATTAAAGAAAAGATGAAATTTGGACACGGCTCGATTCGTGGTGTCGCGGCACCGGAGACGGCCAACAACGCCGCATGCACAGGTTCGTTTGTGCCGCTGCTTACGCTGGGCATTCCGGGATCCGGCACTACTGCTGTGATGCTCGGTGCGCTTATTTCTTATGGTGTGCAGCCGGGCCCGCAATTATTCCAGAATAACCCGGAGGTATTCTGGTCGGTCATTATTTCCATGTACATTGGCAACGTTGTACTGCTGGTACTGAACCTGCCACTGATTCCCTATATCGCACGACTTCTTTTGTTGCCACATCAGCTGTTGGTGCCAATCATCCTGTTTTTTTCGTTAATCGGCGTGTACCTGGTCTCGTTCAATACCTTTGATATTTATATGATGACCGGCTTTGCGGTCGCAGCGATATTCCTGCGTTTGTTTGCTTATCCAATGGCGCCATTGATACTTGGTTTTATTCTCGGCGGCATGATTGAGGACAATCTGCAACGTACGATGACTTTGTACGATGGATCACTTGCATTCTTGTGGCAAAGACCGGTTAGTCTGGCGATAGCTGTTTTGATTGTTGCGGTAATTACTGTGCCGATTATTCGAAGCCTGCGAAAGGAAACCCGGCTCAGCTGATCGCCCGCTGGGCGGGCTCCTACATTGCTAATTAGAATGGTAGGAGCCCGCCCAGCGGGCGATCGATGTTTATCAGAGCGTTATGGCTCGTTACCCGGTTTCCATTTGATGCTGCAACCAATACTCGGTATCTGCTGCGCAGAAACCGCTGTTCCACCCAGAACCGCATCCAGCGCCGCCCGGATATCCACACCCGTAACCGGTATGTCGTTAGACGGGCGACTCCCATCAAGCTGCCCGCGATAGACGAGTTTTTTGCTCGTGTCGAAAACAAAAAAGTCCGGCGTGCAGGCGGCGCGATAAGCCTTTGCTACATCTTGTCCCGCATCTATCAAATAGGGGAACCCGTAACCCCAGGTTTCAGCTTCTGCTTTCATATTCGCCGGGCTGTCGCCTGGGTGAGTTGACGCATCGTTGCTGTTGATTGCATAAACGGCAACATCGCGCGGCAGATAGTCACTTCCAAGCCGTGCCAGCTCTGCGCGCACATGTTTGACGTACGGACAGTGATTACAGATGAACATGACCAGATACGCCGCTGCGTGGTCGGCGAATGCATGTATTGTCCCATCGACATCGGGCAGGGAAAAATCCGCTGCAATCGTTCCGAGCGCAAGCATTTCAGATTGTTTTGCGGACACTGATTATCTCCTGTCTGTGCGTCTACACATCGATATGCTGCCATTTACGGGCATGCCACAAAGACAGAAAGAGGAACGCCTGAATCGCCCGACTGCCGCCTTGCAACAGCCATATTGTAAACAGGCCGAATCCCAAAACGGGTCCAAGGAAGTAGGCGAGTGGCAGGAACAGGATCCACTGGGTGCCAATACTGACAAACATAACGCTCTTCGCATCTCCAGCGCCGAGAAGCCCGTGCATGAAAGCGAAGCCAATTGCTTCAATCGGCATCGTCAGGCCGATCAGGCGCATTGGCCAGCGAGCAATGTCGCGCGTTGTTGGCTCGTGAATGAATATAGAAGATACGAGATCAGGAACCAGCCACATGGGAAGGCCCAGTATCGTCAGGAACACTACAGTGACCTTCCCCACGTCCCAGGCCCATTGGTATGCATCCTCCGGTTCACCACGCCCGAGCGCCTGGCCAACCAGTGTTGTGCAGGCAATTCCAAGGGCAATGCCGGGCAAAATGGCAAATAGTAAAACGGTGATCAATACGTTGGCCGCCGCTAGCTCGGGCGTGCCAATCTTGCCGATAATCCAGAACATCGCGACCAGGCCGGCGGAAAAAAACAGTTGCTGGATGCCGGAGGGAATCGAGATCCGGATCAATGATGCGGTCTCGGATTTCGTTGCCACGCTGTGCAGGAAACCGTCCTTGCGTACGTGCCTGAAGCCGAGGTAGAAATAGATCAACGTGCCAATACCCATCGAGATGGCGCTGGCCATGCCGGCGCCGGTTACGCCTAACTCCGGCGCACCAAAGTTACCGAAGATCAGTACGTAATTCAGGACGATATTGCTGGCATGCATCAGGATCAGCGTAGTCATGTAAAGACGTGACAGATCCAGTGCATTCCAGTAGCCGCGAAAAGCAAAGTTCATACCGACGAATACAATCGCGCCAAGACGCCACTCGAGATAAGGAACGCCTTTCTCGATTACGGCGGGGTCGGTATTCAGGTACGGAAAAACCGGACCGGCGAGTTTGATCAGGATAAATGACAGAAAGGGTGCGACAACGAGAACCACCAGGAGTGCGACATTGAGAATTGCGGCAGCTCGGTCTGGGCGACCCTCTCCTTTTTTCCGTGCTGCAGTCGATTGCACGCCAGTTGATATGCCTAGAATCATTGCCTGGCACATGAATACAACGAATCCGCCAAGGCCGACTGCGGCCAATGCGGCATTGCCAAGGAATCCCACCATAGCCGTATCGACGATATTGAGCATGTTCTGCGATACCATGCCACCGACGATCGGTAAGGCGAGCGCAATAATACGGTTACGCCGATCTACATCCATTGTGTAATACTTTTTCATTCTTTTAATCAGCTGGACTGGTGTAAATGACCTGGATAACGACTATCTCATACGAAGATGCGAGTGGGGCATTAAAAAAACTCTACGATCGCGTCAAGGGCCCGGATGATAATGTGGACAACATTATGTTGGCCCATAGCTTGCGACCGCATTCAATGGAAGGGCACATGTCTTTGTACAAGCACGTGCTGCACCATCCGCGCAATGCCTTGCCTAAATCTTATCTTGAAACAATCGGTGTATACGTCAGCCTTTTGAATCAGTGCCGATATTGTATTGACCACCATTACTCCGGTTTGATTCGCTTACTGCAGGATGATGCGCGGGCGACGGCGATCCGCAGTGCGCTGGACAACCAGGACCCTGCGGCGGCGTTTGATGGCAAAGAGCTTGCCGGGCTGCAGTATGTGGAAAAATTGACGACGAATGTTGCAGCGATGTCTGCCAGCGACATTGAGGCGTTACGCCAGTCTGGATTCGATGACGGGGAAATTCTGGAGATTAACCAGGTGGCGGCTTACTTTGCTTATGCGAATCGAACCGTGCTTGGCCTTGGTATTAATACTGAAGGTGACGATATTGGATTATCGCCGGGGGACTCCAGCGATCCTGACAACTGGTCGCATAACTGACCCATTCACGACTAAAGCCGCTCTCACAGATTGCGACAAGCCGTGGGAGCGGCTTTAGCCGCGAAATGTTTGACCCCGCACTGACCAATCGAAGAACACTACCCGCCCCCAAGCAACGCCCGCGACTTCCCTACCGCCGCCACAACCCGGTCAACATGATCCTCAGTGTTATACACATGTGGCGACATGCGAAAACCGCCAGTTGCCGCAGTAATGATACCGGAGCTCTCGAAAACCGTATTGACCAACTTGCGACCGTTGGCCGCTGTTGCTGCCAGAATAATCACGCTGCTGGTGAAGTGCGGATTCACTGAAGAAACGAATGGAACCCCTAGTTCCTGCAATCCGTCACGCAGGCGATTTGCGATCAGAGCAGAACTTTGCTCAATACCCGCCGGCGTAACCTTTTCGTGAAAAACCGCAGCATCGTCAAGCGACGCAATCGCAGCATCATCACGCTGACTGAGTGCGTCGAATTTCCTCGCGCCCGGCGGAGGTTCGTCCGCGGCTGCGCTCCACGGAATGCTCACAATGCTCGGCCAGATACGCTCGATATGTTTCTCCCGGACAAACAGAAGACCAACTTCGCGTGGCCCCATGAACCATTTATGTGCACTACCACTGAAGGAGTCGCAATCTACCTGATTCATTTTGATATCTACCGCGCCCCAGGTTTGCGCGCCATCGATATGAATATGTACATCGCTCTTTTTCCGGCGGATTGCGGCACAGATTTCAGCAGCAGGCGTTCGGAATCCGCTGATGTTGGATATATGCGTAAATGAAACCACCCTGGTCTTGTCGTTAACTGCCTGCGCAAACAGATTGGCGACTTCATCGACCGAGCTGGTGTTCGTCGGCACGGAAAAGCGGCTAACCCGGCAGCCACTTCTCGCGGCGCGTACATCCCAGGCAACGCTGTTGGAGGGGTGATTCTGGTCCCACAGCACGACTCCGTCCCCGGCTTCCAGCGGTATACCCTGAACGATGACGTTATTCGCCTCCGAGGCATTGCGGACGATCGCCAGCTCGTCGGCCGAAGAGCCAAGCATTCCGGCAATACGACTTCGCGCGGTCTCTTTCATTGCCTCGATGCGCTTACGATTTACAGAGCTCATGTCAAGATCGAGCGACGCTGAGTATTTTGCATTCGCCGCAACGACGCTTGGGAGCATGGGACAGAGGTTGGCCGCGTTCATTGGCACCGTGTCATCGGAGAAACTGAATGCTGGCACGCCTGGTTCAGCATTCGCCGATACTGCATAACCCGCAAGACTACTGGCCAGCGATGCGCCGCCCACAGCTTTCAGGAATTCTCTTCTTGCGATAGTCATGATGCTTCCCCGAGGTGTATCTTGATTGTCTGTATATTCTACGACTTAATGAGCCGTATGAACGCCCAAAGAGTGAATTCCTGTGAATATATTTGAGTTGGCACAACCGACTATCGCCGTGGCTGGCGGCGAGGATCGTTTTCCTGTCCGCCGTATCTATTGCATCGGCCGCAACTACGGGGCGCACGCGCGTGAGATGGGACATGACCCGGATCGCGAACCGCCATTCTGGTTTGCGAAGCCGGCAGACGCGATTGTCGCGAGTGGTTCCGTGATTGACTACCCGTCGCGTACTGAAAACCTGCATCACGAAATAGAGCTTGTGGTCGCCATCGGCAAAGCGGGCACGGATGTGGCGGTCGGGGATGCTCTCGGCCATGTTTTTGCTTACGCCACAGGCATCGATCTGACACGCCGCGACCTGCAAAAAGAAGCCAAAAGCCTGGGACGACCATGGGTGACAGCGAAGGGCTTCGATCAATCCGCGCCGGTATCGCACCTGCATACGGTGGCGGAGGTAGGGCATCCTGCCAGCGGGCGCATCTGGCTCAGCGTAAACGGCGAGATTCGCCAGCAAGGTGACCTGAATGAGCTAATATGGAGTGTCGCCGAGGCCATTGCGGAGCTGTCGACGCTATTTGCGTTATCGCCGGGAGACCTGATATTTACTGGCACGCCGGCTGGCGTTGGCCCGGTCGTAGCCGGAGACGAGCTCAGCGGCGGTATAGATGGAATTGATGGAATAAAAATAGCGATTAAATAAAAAATAAGTACAACCCCAGGGGGATCAGCATGGATCGTCGCAAGTTTCTGAATAATATGAGTGTCGCAACAGCGGCAACGATTACCGGGGCCGCCACATTTTCCGACAAAGCCGATGCGCTGGAAGATGCAATGAGCGACAGCCTGGAAAAACGCCGCGCAAAACCGAAGCCTTGTTATGTCGATGGCAGGCCGGACAACGATCCGAATGACACGCGGCCATTCCTGATGCACGATGAACCGCTGCTGCCGAAAATGCCGGAAAAGCCGACACTAATGGATTTTTACAAACTGCGCTTTTCTCTCAATCATGTAACGCAGAGTGCGCGGCTTGCGCAAAAGAATGGCAGCAGCGAAAAAGTCGTCATGGCGTGCTTGTTACACGACGTTGGACTAAACCTGTTGAGCACCGACCACGGGTACTGGTGCGCACAACTGATCACGCCTTATGTCGATGAAGAAATCGCCTGGGCGATCGAAAAACACCAGGCACTCAGGTTTTTTCCGGATGAGTCTGTTGGTTACGAATATCCCGAAGCCTATATCCGGTATTTCGGCGAGGACTACAAGCCCGAACCCTATATTCGCAAGTCTTACGAAGAGGCACGCAACCACAAGTGGTATATGACCTCACGAGAGATCACCATAAATGATCTCTATTCTTTTGATCCGGACGTAACGGTCGATGTTGAAGATTTCACTGATATTATCGGTCGTCATTTCAAACAGCCCAAGGAAGGGCTCGGCTTCGATGGCAGTCCGACGGCACATATGTGGCGCACCATGATCTGGCCAAACAATTTCCTGTAAGCGGTCAACTATTGAACGAGATATTCCATGATCAAAGTTAGTGTGCTTTATCCGAAAACCGAGTCCAGTTCATTTGATATGGATTACTACTGTAACAGCCACATTCCCCTGGTGCGGGAATTGGTAGGCGCTGCCCTCAGGAACGTCGGCGTTGAAGGCGGTTTAGGTGGCGGGACCCCGGATTCTCCACCGCCGTATGCAGCGATGGGGCACCTGTACTTCGATTCCATTGAGGACTTTCAGTCATCATTTGGCCCGCATGCTGCAGCAATAATGGCGGACATTCCCAACTATACGAACGTGGCGCCGGTCGTTCAGGTTAGTGACGTTCGCATTTAGTTTTTTTGCCGCAGCGTATGAACTCGCGTGCCACCCTGCCGTAATTGCAGATTAAACCTGTCACGATTCCGTGAAAGGCGAAAGAGAAATGGAGAGTTCGAGATGAAACTCAAAGATTTATTTGTCCTCAGCAGTATTTTTTCACAATGAATCAGGCGTCGAATAGTAATAAAAATTCAGCCAGCCAGATTATTGCGCTCGCGTTGGTTTTTTCGATTGGTTACGCGGTTGTGCGTTACCACGTTGTCGGCACCGTTCCCTGGAAAGATTTCCCCTTTTTCATTTTGAACAAGGGGATTTCACTGGCCGCGTTTATTCTGATTACCTGCAACTTTGGTTTCGGCCCATTAAATAACCTGGGCGTCAAAGTGCCGGTGAGTTGGCTTAATGCCAGAAAGGCGCTGGGTATGACCGGGTTTCTGCTGGTGCTGATCCATGCGCTGATGAGCTTTATGCTTTTTACGCCCGCCGTTTATGGCAAGTTTTTCGCGGCAGACGGCACGCTGACACTTTTTGCTGGTCTGAGCATGCTGGGCGGCGTTCTGGCATTTGTCATTCTTTGGGCTTACAACTTAAGCTTTCAAACCCACTTGCGCGAAGACAAGTCATTCATCGAGTTCATCACATCGAGGACATTTCTTCTTTGGGCAATGATTCTGGGCGCGGTGCATCTGATCTTCATGGGCTATCAGGGCTGGATGACACCGTCATCCTGGCACGGGGGGATTCCACCGATAAGCATGGTGGCGATCGCGTTTTTCGTGGTCGGATACACGGTTAATCTATTCGGTAGAAAATAAGAATTCCTGAGAAAAACTTTGATCCAAGAATATTGGGCAATCGCATTCACAATATTCTGCACTTATCGTCGCGGTCGTGAATTGGCGATCGCCCTGTGTTTCGCTTTCGTTTCTGTAAATGGCTCTCGCATATAACCAAAAGTTAGTTACGAAAAATTCTAATTAAAAATTAGAACCATTTTCAGATTTCGTGCATCTAAGAGTTAAGTACATTGGAAAGGGCGGATAATTTAATCCGCGCAAGTTGGTTGGCTACCGATGTCAAATGTAGTAACTGGTATCTTAGATTGGAGAAGAAAGTATGAAAGATTCAAAATTGTGTAAAAGCCTTCTGACTGTTGCTGTTATCGTCGCTTTGGGTATACCGACAATTGCCTCAGCAGGCGACAGAACTGAACTTAAGGGTGTGTCTGTAAAGGTATCGTATGCAGATCTGAATGCGGAAACCGAAAAAGACGCGCTGTTGTTATACCGCCGGCTCAAACAAGCGTCAAAACAAGTGTGCGACTACCGACGCTTTAGCATCGCGGGATCGGCAAAGCGTATGTCGGAATTGGACCAGTGTTACAGGGAAGCGTTGTCAGCAGCAGTAAGGCAGGTCGATAACGAACTGGTTACCAATATCCATAAAAGCTAAGGCAATTACGGGGACACTGACCGTATCTCCGCTGCCCCCCCCCCAATGCAGGCCAACAGTTGAAGGCTGTTATGGAGGGGTTTGTGCCGGGTCAGCGGCGGTCGGTTAGGTAATTATTTGTAGGCGCGGCATCTTGCCGTGATTGACGCTAATCGTGACAAGTTGCCGTCTCTACGAGATAGGTTGTCGGGTCAGGATCTAGGCTGCGCCGGTCTCGGATTCTTCGTATGGTTCGGTATCTTCAATCTGCTCCAGCAAATTGATCGCTACGCCGACAAAATCGGTGTCGGTCACGATACCGTGTAACTTACCGTTGGTAACGACAGGCAGGCAGCCAATCTTGTGTTTTTCCAGGAACAGTGCGGCCTGTCGCAAACTCGCTTTTTCATCGACGGTTGCGATGTCCTTGACCATCATCTCCTCTACCATGATGTCCTTCGCATGCAGGCGACTATCAGCGTCGCGGAGAATTGAATCCGTTGCCGCGAGAACGTTGGATAACGTCACCAACCCAACCAGCTCTTTGTCGACGCATACGGGCAGGTGGTGAATCTTGTTGTCGTGCATCAGTTTGCGCGCAGTCGCCAGGCTATCCGTGGGTAATATCGTGACGAGATTGGTGCTCATAATCATGTCGAGATTCATCATTGCTTCCGCTCCGCTTGTTGGTGCTTTTCATTTAGTCTAGCGATTTGAACCGGCGGCGCTATTGCGACAAACACGTATCAATTTGCAGTATCGAAAGGTAGCTCTTCGTCTGCGATGCGCAGGAGGTCCGCGATGATTTCGCTGCGACCAGGTTCGATATGCCGGCCCTCGGTCCAGCGTAGCGATTTCGGCTCGCGAGCAGCCGCAAACAGTGCTTCGATTTGACCCGCGGGCGTTCGCTCGTCATTGCGCGCGCCGATAATAAGAACCGGGCGGGGCGCTATAGCCGCAACATTCATCGCAGTGTCAAACGTTGGTCCGTATGCCAGCCAATGGAAAATCGTGCTAACCGGTTTGTGTAACAAACGATGGTCACTTCTCCTGGCGATTTGGGTCTCTATCCACAAACGATTGTCGGCAGCACCGTGTACCAGGAGTGCGCCTGTTATACGTTTGTCGCGAGCGGCCGAAGCAGCGGCGAACGGCACGCCCAGGCTTGCGCCGACCAGAATGACTTGCTCGGAATCGACCCAGGACTGTTCTGTCAGCCAGTCAATGACCAGGGAAACTGCAGGCGGTGTATCCAGGAATGCCTGCCGTGCCAGCGGTATTGTTCGTGCGATTGCGACAATGCCCTTAACTTTCTCCGGCCCGTCATAGGGATAATCCAGCGCGACCACTGCTCGATTGCCGACATGACCAAAGAGTTCGACGGCATCGCTGCCGGTGCGATGGCCACCCAGTACGATGAGTACCGGTAAGCGGTCGTGGTTTGATGCGTCACGAATCGTCCGCAGGGAAACTGCGAGACCTGAATCTGAGTGCAGTGTAATGAACTCTGATACCTGATCATTCCGCGTGATTGACTCAGTAACAAAAATTTTCGTCAGGCTGCCGTGGCGCTCACGGAACCAGTCATCCTGCGGCCGGCCGGCTTCCCAGCGCAACCAGGTTAGCGCGATCGCTGGAACGAAAATAATTGCCAGCAGCACATACAACGCTAACTTGCGGAGTATTTGCGACATAGCCGATGAGCTGGTCGGCTAAGGGCCCGCGCTGCTCAGCAGTCCAATTCCCGCCGCCTCAACTGCGGCGCGAAATTTCGCGAGATCACCGGAGAAAAACTCGTTCACTGCGACAAGACCTTCATCGAGTGCCGTGCGCGCACTATTAATGTAGGAGTGGGCTGCCGGCGAGGGAGCACCGTAGGATGAGCCAACGTAACCTTGTGCCCGACCGATTTGATTCGCAATCCTAACGTCCCGGTAGATAATGCCCTTGGTTTCGGGCGGGACGCGGAATAGTTTCTCCAGTTCATCAAGCGCTTTTGTCGCCTCGCTTGCGCTTTTTATCAGTGCTTTGAGGTCGTCGTTATTTTTGGCATCGTCCCGTTTCTCAATTAGAGTTTTGACCGTCGCGATATCACTGCGCGCGCGAACGATTTTTTCCACGGCGACTAGCACCTGCTCCTGCATCGCCTGAATTTCAAGCTGTGTCTTGTAGCTGCTTACCATTTCAGCGAGTGGGTAGGACGTGCGTGGGTCAGCCATCGTCGTTGCGCCGGCAGTGGCCTCATCACTGTTTTCTTCATCACGTTTCAGTGTCAGCGTTACCTGGTATTCCGCTGGCGGCACCTCTATTCCCGCCGGCAAGCCATCCTCGTAATCCTGTGGTTCCGGGCCCGGCATGGCGCGCAGGCCATCGCCGTGCATATCCCAGACGATGCGGTTAATGCCCTGATGAACGGGGCGCCTGAAGGTGCGAATAATTTCGCCGCTGGTGTTGGTTACCGTGACTTTTATTTTCGGACCTTTGTCCTCACCACTTCCATCCCCATTCTCGTCTTCGTTTTTCGCTGTCGCATCGGCACGCTGCTGAATCTTTCGCGCACGCTCAGCGTCTTTTTCAGGGTGTGGTAAATCATCCCCGCTCGCTATAAAGGTTACTGCCACGCCATATGGTTCATTCTCTGCGCGAAATTCACCTGAGCCGGTAAACCGCGTGGAAGGAGTCTGGTTAGCGACGTAATGCTGGCCTGCTGTTACTGACAAAATCTTAAGCGGTTCGGAAAAATCACTCTCGTCAATATTGCGCAAAGCACTGTAGTCATCGATAACGAAAATCGAACGTCCATGCGTGCCCAAAACGAGGTCGTTTTCGCGCTCCTGTATTGCCATGTCCATAACTGACACGGTGGGAACGCCTGCTGTAAATTTGCTCCAGCTGTCACCGGCATCGACGGAAATATACAGGCCAAACTCAGTGCCGAGGAACAACAGGTCGGGATCGATGTGATCCTGCAGTATCGACAGTGCATACCCGGAAATATCATCAGTCTGCAATGCCTGCCAGTCTTGTCCGTAGTTCTCAACACGGTATACATAGGTATTCATATTGCCGCGCCGGTGATCATCGAAAACCACATATGCGGTACCTGCGTCATGCGAGGACGGCACGATCATCGGTACCCAGGCCCCCGCCGGAACGTCGCGTGCACGTTCGTCAACACGACTCCACGATTCGCCGCCATCGCGGCTGACGTGTATGCGTCCGTCGTCTGAGCCGATCCATAGAACACCGCGCTCGATTTTGCTCGCTGCAATCGAGACCAGCGTCGTGTAATTCTCTGCAGCAGTAACGTCATAGGTTATGCCGCCGCTTTCCTTGAATGTTTGCATGTCGGGATTATTCGACGTCATGTCGCCACTGACGACTCTCCAGCTATGGCCACGGTCAGTCGATTTGTGTACGAACTGGCTGCCGTAGTAGATCGTCGCCGGGTTAAACGGATCCCGTTCTATAGCCGCGTTCCAGTTGAAGCGCAGCTCAACACCGGGTGCAGGTGGGTCTGGACGAATAAAGCGCTGCTCGCCGGTATCGAGGTCCCAGCTAAAGAGGTTGCCGCCCTGCGACATGACGTAGCCGCGTCGTGAATTCTCCGGATCGGGTAGCGTATCAAAGCCGTCGCCGAAGCCGACTTCCTGCCAGTGCAGGTTACGAATGCCGGCGTTTTCCCAGACCTCTGACGGGCCACGCCACGAGCCGTTGTCCTGCAGGCCACCATAAATGTTGTAAGGCACATCGCTGTCCACTGCAACATGATAGAACTGCGCCAGCGGCAGATTGCGTACAAATCTCCAGCTAACACCTCGATCACGAGTGATTGCCAGGCCACCGTCGTTGCCAATGATCATGTGACGCGAATCGGATGGGTTGATCCAGAAAGCGTGGTTGTCGATATGTACCGTATTACTGGCTGCACAGCAATCAATTGCCGCGTTGAGTGCAAAGGTCTTGCCACCATCAATGGATTCACGAAGTCGTGTTGCAATGTTGTAGACGCGGTTGGCGTTTTGCGGATCGGCGGCAATCTCGCTGTAATAGAACGGTCGGTCGGCGACGTTATATTCCTCGTTAACCTTGCTCCACGACTCGCCGCCATCTGCCGATACCAGCAACGCGCTTTTCTTTGCTTCTGCCAGCAAATAGACACGCTTCGGTTCTGCTGCAGAGATCGCGAAAACTGTCCTGCCGAGATCACCTTTAGGTAAACCATCTTCTTCGGTTTTGTGTTTCCAGGTCTCGCCAGCATCATATGAGACGTAAACGCCGGATCCGGGACCACCTGACTTGAACTGGTAGGGCCAGCGCCGGAATTGCCACATGCCTGCATAGAGTTTGTCCGGGTTTGTCGGATCCATCTTGATGTCTGTCGCGCCGGTTTTGTCGTCAACATACAAAATACGTTCCCAGGAATCGCCACCATTGGTGGTCTTGTAGACACCGCGTTCTTCGTTTGGACCCCATAGCGTTCCCAACGCTGCGACGTACGCGATGTCCGGATTGTCCGGATGCAATGCAATTCGATCGATTCGTTCGCTATTGGCGAGGCCGGTCAAGGCCCAGGTCTTGCCACCATCTATCGACTTGTAAACGCCGCCGCCAATTGAGGTGGAATTACGCACGTTACTTTCGCCGGTACCGACCCAGATAATGTCAGGGTTCGATTGATTGATAGCAATGGCGCCTATCGAGGCCACCGCTTCCTCTTCGAATACTGCATCCCAGGTCAGGCCGCCGTTGTTGGACATCCAGACACCGCCGGTTGCGGCGCCTATGACAATACGATTCGGGTCCGAAACGACAGCATCGATAGCGGCGATACGGCCACCGACTGTTGCCGGTCCGATTGCGCGTGCCGAGAGCCCTTCAAGCAGGTCGGCGTCCAGGGCCGCCGAACCCAGCAATGGCAGGAACAGAAAAGTGATTGTGGGAAGCAGGCGCTGCTGCACGATTCCGGTATATGACATTTTGGCGCACCTTGTTGTTTTTATCTGCCATCGAGCGTCCGATCTTGCGGGCAGATTGTCAATAGCCGTCGCTTCCAGTCGATTTTCCACGCCTGCTGGGATACCGTCCCACTGCAGGAAAAAACCACTTGTTTCGTACATAGGCAGAACTAATGAAGAATTTGAAACCGATAATCGCGATCCTGTTCCTGATGTCTGGCTGCTCCAGCGAACCGGCCGACGAGCCAGGGTCGGATGTGGCAGACCTCATCCTGATTAATGGTCGCGTGTATACCCTGGACTGGGATGAGCCGGCGACGGACGGCACGGTGATGGCCGATGCACCGCATGATGAGCGTGGCTGGCATCCCGATGCGACTGCCGTTGTTACCAGGGGTGGCGAAATTATATTTGTTGGCGGTAGCAAGGAGGCAATGGAGCACAAAGCGGAAACGACACGTGTAATTGACCTTGCTGGTGCAACAGTAATACCGGGTCTGGTCGATTCACATACCCATGTATTCGAGCTGGGTGCGTTGCTGGAGCGTGTCAACCTGATCGATGTTGCAACCGAGGAAGAGGTGGTTGCACTGGTTGTGGAAAGAGCGAAGTCTGTGCCGCAAGGTGAGTGGGTTGTCGGCGCAGGCTGGGACGAAGGCGCCTGGGCCAACCGATACCCGGACAAGGTGCTGCTCAGTGAACTGGTACCGGATCATCCTGTTTTTCTGCGTGGCTTGCATGGTTTTGGCGGCTGGGTAAATCAAGCGGCGCTGGATGTTCTCGGCATCACGGCCGACACCGACGTGCCGGTTGGTGGCGAGATGCGGCTGGACACAGATGGCCAGCCCAACGGCCTGTTCCTGAACCGGGGCATTGAGCTTTTGGATAACGGTGTACCAGCACCCTCGCGCGAGACCATGACGCAACAGTTGCTCAAGGGTCTGCAGCAGATGGCGGCGGATGGTTACGTCGCGGTGCATGAAGCCGGAATACATAGCATGGGAATGAGCATTCTCGAGGAGCTCGAGGCAGCTAATGAATTGCCGATCCGCGTCTATGCAATGTTGTCATTGCGCGACGAGGACCTGATACGTAAGTGGATTGCGCAAGGACCGGATAAGGACAACGACAGTATGCTCGTGACGCGCACGGTCAAGGCCTATTACGATGGTGCGCTCGGATCACGCGGCGCACGCTTGTTATATGACTACGCTGACAAACCGGGCCATCGTGGCATTAGTGGCGATGGGTACGGTTTTGATCAGGCGTTGAACGCAGAGGCGATGAAAGCAGGTTTCCAGGTCGGAATTCACGCTATCGGTGACGCCGGTAATCGCGAATCGCTGGACATTCTGGAAGGTGTTTTCAAGGAAGACCCCTCGACCGCAGAGAACCGTCATCGCATTGAACATGCCCAGGTCATGCACCCGGACGACCTTCCACGGCTTGGGGCGTTGGGCATTATCGGTTCGATGGAGCCCGTGCACGCCGTTGAAGATAAAACGTGGGCCGAAGAGCGACTTGGCCCGGAACGTGTTCTTGGTGCCTACGCCTGGCGGACATTAAGAGAAACGAACGCAAGACTTGTTTTTAGTTCAGACAACCCCGGTTCCGACCACAGCATTTTTTATGGCATGCATGCAGCCATCACAAGGCGGGACAAGAACCAGGAGCCGGAAGGTGGCTGGTATGCGGACCAGGTGATGAGTTCTGATGAAACGGTTCGCGGCTATACCATCTGGTCTGCTTACGCGAGTTTTCGCGAAGACGACACGGGGATCATTGAAGAAGGTCGCTGGGCTGATTTGACGGTAATGGATATCGATCCTTTTATTCTTGCGGACGAAAGTCCGGGGGATATTCTGAACGGCAGGATCCTGATGACAATTGTGAACGGTAATATTGTTTACGAGCGCTAAAGCGAGTAATTGACTATGCGACAACAAATCAACTTTGGTGTTCTGGGTGCCCTGGTTTTGTTGCTGAGCCTGAGCGCTTGCGACATGGGCGAAGGACCGAACCCGGCAGCCTATGAGAATTACGACATTGTGTCAGCCGGAACGCGCCAGTTTGAGTGGGACACGGAAAATGGCGCTGGCGTTATCAAAGTATTGATCGAAGAGAGCAATCTCGGTAGCCAGGGTGCAGAAATTGCAGAGATCTGGTTCCCGCCAGGATTCGAAGGTCAGTCGCATCCGCATGAACTGGAAATTATCTATGTCATTGAGGGCGAGCTCGATCATATTGTCAACGGCGAGTCACATATCCTAAAGCCCGGTATGACTGGTGTCGTTCGGGCGCGTGATCGGGTGGTGCACAAGACGCATTCGGCGGACGGGGTGCGCACGCTGGTGATCTGGCCGCTTGGCGGGGAAGTTGCGGGATTTGCTGAATCCGGTATGCGGGTGGTGGAACCTGGGGTGGAGAGTCAATAAAGACAACGGTGTGTAAGTCAGCCATTCGCGGCTGAAGCCGCTCCCACGGTAAGTGCCAAAATTTATGTGGGAGCGGCTTCAGCCGCGAATGGCATAACCACGCGCCATCTTTCGGCATTCCACAATTGTTGGTATTGCCGGTCTTGTGAAATACTGTCGCTGAACCCCCCATATCTGGTCAGCACATGTATCGTCTTCTCCTAACCCTAGCCTTGTTATCCCTCGGTCTCAGCGCGACCGCTGATACCACCGCACGCGATGCCAAAGACATCGTGCGCGACGCCCTCAACCACTGGCGCGGCCTCACATCCCAGGGCGAGATGACCATGACCATTCACCGCCCTGACTGGGAGCGCAGCATGTCCATGCGGTCGTGGACGCAGGGTGAGAAGCGCTCGCTGGTGCGGGTCACGGAACCAAGAAAAGATCGCGGCAATGGCACGTTGATGGACGACAACAATATGTGGACTTTTTCGCCGAAAGTGAATCGCGTGATCAAAGTGCCCTCGTCAATGATGGGTCAGAGTTGGATGGGTTCTGATTTTTCTAACAAGGATATTTCCCGTAACAGCGATATTGTCGATCAGTATGACCATACGCTCATTAGTGAAACAGAACTCGACGGGCACATCGTATTTGAAATCCAGTCCGTGCCACATGAAGAAGCCGCCGTTGTATGGGGTAAGGAAGTGCTCAGGATTCGTGATGACTACGTGATGCTGGAACAGGGCTATTACGATCAGGACGGCGAATTGGTCAAAACTCTGCGCACGCTGGAAATTGCGGACATGGGCGGTAGAACGGTCGCGACGCGCCAACGAATGGAAAAGCCGGATGAAGCGGATGAATGGACCGAGATCAGTGTCGGTATAGTCGAGTTCGATGTGGAGCTCAGCGATAACATTTTTACACTGTCCAACTTACGCAATCCGCGAAACTAATACGATGACCAGGCGCAACAGATGAATATCATTTTGCGCCTTGCGTGGAGAAATCTTTGGCGCCAGCCGAGACGCACCTGGCTGACGATTGGTGCCATGGTCTTCTCGAACGCGCTGCTCGTGTTCATGATTTCACTGCAGTTCGGCATGTACGAACTGATGATCGACAATACGCTGCAGGCGTTTACCGGCCACATCCAGGTACAGGCCCCCGGTTACAAAGACGATTTGAAGATGCGGCAAGTAGTGCCGGATATTGACCGGCTTGCCGAAGATCTCCGTACCCAACTTGATCTGCAAACGATAACCGCGCGCGCAGCCGCGTTCGCCCTGGTGTCGAGCGAGGAGCGAACCTATGGCGTGCAGATTTTCGGCGTCGATCCCGACCACGAATCCTCGGTGTCGACGATTCCCGGTCTCGTCAAAAAGGGCCGTTTCCCAACCGATACTAATGCAGCGGAGATCGTAATAGGCGCTGTTCTGGCGCGTAATTTGCGCGTTGATATCGGTGATGAGCTGACTTTGCTGGGCAGTGGACGGGATGGATCGTTTGCGGCGACCGTCGCGAAAATCGTCGGTATTTTCGACAGTGGTATGGCTGATATCGATCGCAGCATCGCTGAAATTCCGCTCGGGCTTTTTCAGGACGTCTTTTTTATGCAGGGCGCCGGCCATATGGTTGTCATAACAACGCCGGGACTGACATTAATCGACGATTACGTACTAAAGACTAAAGCGCTGCTGCCGGAGGGGGCAGATCTTGTTGTGCACGACTGGATGGCCCTGCAACCGGGTCTGAAACAGGCTATCCAGGCAGATCTTAGCAGCGCATTTTTTATGTACGGCGTGCTGGTGATCCTGGTGGCATTCAGTGTTCTGAATACGCAGCTGATGTCAGTACTGGAGCGCACCCACGAATTTGGCGTCGTGATGGCGTTGGGACTGACTCCAGGACGGCTGGGCAGATTGGTCATCATGGAAACCGCCATGCTTGGCCTGGCCGGGATGCTGATCGGTGCGCTGATCGGTGGCCTGGTAACAACCTGGTTTACCTACAACGGCTTCAGTTATCCGGGCATGGACGAAATGGCTGCGACGTTCAACCTGCCGGCGCGGTTCTATCCCGAGGCAACGCTTCTCACTTTGTTTCTGGGTCCGGCGGTAGTGTTCGTGGGTTCGATTTTGTCCGCACTTTACCCTGCATTACGGCTTCACTGGCTGCGCCCGGTTGAGGCAATGAGAGCCTTATGATGCGCGCTTTCATGGTGATCGTGATGTTGGCCTGGCGAAACCTGTGGCGGAATCATCGCCGCACCATCGTGATGCTCGCGGCGATCAGTGTTGGCGTGTGGGCAATGATCTTTATGACTGCACTAACCCGCGGCATGGTTAGCGATATGGTTCACGATGGGCTGCGAACCTTGCCCGGCCAGGTGCAGGCACACAATCCAGAATATCGGGACGACCCCAGCATCAATAATCTGCTGCCGATGAGTGACGCAGAAATTGACGCATCTTTTGCAGACGCCGATTTCGCAGGCTGGGCTGCGCGGGTCCGGGTGCCAGCTATTATCTCGAGCGAGCGTGAGTCACGCGGCGTTACTTTGCTTGGCGTCGATCCAATGCAGGAAACGTCGATCGCTGCGATCGGCAGCAACGTCACAGCGGGAAGAAACCTGGAAAGTGCCGATGACAACGGTGTTGTTATTGGCCGCAAACTCGCAGACAAACTGGATACAGAGATTGGCAAGCGTATCGTTTTAATGAGCCAGGATCCCGCCAATGAAATAGCCGATAGGGGTTTTCGGGTTGTTGGCTTGTTTACAGCGAACCTGGAGGCGAATGAAGAGGCGTTTGTTTTTGTCGGCAAAAATGCCGCACAGAAGATGCTGCGCATTGGCGACCAGGTCAGTGAGGTTGCAGTTGTCGGCGACGACTATCGTGATGTTTCCTCATTGCGGGCGGATGTAAGCGCAAGACTGGGCGATGCGACGGAGACCCTGACGTGGCAGGAACTAAACAGCTACCTGGCTAGCATGCTCAGAGTGATGGACGGGTTCGTGCTGGTCTGGATGATCGTTATTTTCCTGGCCCTGTCATTTGGCCTCGTCAATACGCTGGCTATGGCTGTATTTGAACGGGTTCGCGAGATCGGCCTGATGCTCGCACTCGGTATGCGGCCTGCAAGCATTCTCGGCCAGATCATTATTGAGTCGGTTTTCCTGCTGGCGCTGGGTTTGGTGATCGGCAATGCACTTTCGTACGCCAGCATTATTCCGTTGCAGGATGGCATCGACATTTCTGCGGTCGCAAAAGGTATGGAAATGATGGGTGCATCCAGCGTCCTGTATCCGGAACTGCTGATGAAAGACGTCGTAATGGCCAACATCGTAGTTCTGTTGCTCGGTTTTATCGCCAGCCTGTCGCCGGCCTGGCGTGCATCCCGCTATGAGCCGATTGAGGCAATCACCAAGGTATAAACATGACTGCTGTTCGTTGTATTGAATTGTGCAAGACCTATCGCCAGGGCGACCAGGACATCAAGGCACTTGACCATGTGAGTATCGACATTGAAAAGGGCGGTTTTGTCTGCCTGTCCGCACCCTCCGGCGGTGGCAAGACAACGCTGCTGAACGCGATTGGCGGGCTCGATATTCCGGACAGCGGCGAAGTCTGGGTCGCCGGACAGCGCATCGACCAGATGAGCAAAGGCGAGCTTGCAGAGCTCAGGTTGCGACAAATCGGCTTCGTCTTCCAGGCCTACAACCTGATTCCGGTCCTGACTGCCCGCGAAAATGTCGAATTCGTCATGCAGGTTCAGGGTGTTCACGCCAATCAGCGTCGCGAGCACTCCATGGCGATACTCGAAGAGGTTGGGCTCAAGGGCCTCGAAGATCGACGCCCCGCAGAAATGTCCGGTGGCCAGCAACAGCGGGTCGCTGTTGCTCGTGCCATCGTGTCACGACCTGCGCTTGTGCTCGCGGACGAGCCAACTGCAAACCTTGATTCGAAAACATCGGACGAACTCATGCAGTTGTTTGTTGAATTGAATAAGAATCACAGCACGACTTTCATTCTTGCGACACATGATCAACGCGTCATGTCGTACGCCAGGCGCCTGGTGCGCATGCTTGACGGTCGAATCGTGGACGACATACAGCAGCATGCCGATTAAGGTCCTCATCGGCCTCATTGTTGTCGCCGGATTCTGCCCGGCGACAACCTTGGCGGAGGCTGCAGATTATGAGCTCGGCGGTCACGTCAAGACTCGTTTGCTTGCTGATGCCTTTCCTGACGATAGTGTTTTCAACCAGCTAACCGGTGACACGGCAGTCGATCTCGAAAATGATATGCGCCTCAATTTCTCTGCGAGCAGGGGATCGTGGACGTTTGATACTGCATATCAGCTGTTTGCCGGGTATGGCGATCGCATTGAATACTCACGAACGTTCCCTGGCGGTAACGGGCTTTTTCAGAATCGCCTGCCAAACGATGATCGCAGGCTCATGAATTTGACGTCGGTCATTGAAGATGATGAAAAATTCGCTGCCTTGCACAGGCTCGATCGCTTATGGGTGGGCTATACGAACGACAAAACGGTCGTTCGTCTTGGACGACAAGCGATCACCTGGGGTAACGGTCTGATTTTCTCCCCAATGGATATCGTAAACCCTTTTGACCCGACCGCTGTTGATACCGAATACAAATCCGGGGACGACATGCTGTACGGGCAATACCTGCGCGATAACGGCGATGACATTCAGGCCGCATTCGTTTTTCGCCGCGACATCGTCAGTGGCGATCCCGACAGTGATGAGGGTACGGCCGCAATCAAGTATCACGGCATTTCGGGCGAGGCAGAATATGACCTGCTGGTTGCCAGGAACTACGACAGGACCACGCTGGGTATCGGTGGAAATCGCAGCATAGGCGGTGCCGTGTGGCGCGGTGATCTTGTCGTCGCGGATAGTTCTTCAGGCAGCAAAGTACAGCTGGTAACGAACTTAAGTTATTCGTGGGTGTGGGGCGGCAAAAATATAAGTGGCGTCGTGGAGTACTACTTTACAGAGTTTGGCCTTGAAAACGGCGATTATGATTTGGCGAGCTTGTTGCAAAACACGGAATTGCTAGACCGTTTGGCGCGCGGTGAGGCGTTTACGCTGGGTCGTCATTATATCGCCGGTGGTGTAAGCATCGAGCTGACGCCGTTGTGGGTGTTGACTCCGAATCTGTTTACTAACCTGGAAGACGGCAGTGCTCTCGTGCAAATCGTGTCACGCAATAACCTTAGTCAGAACGTTGAGTTTCTCGGTGCGCTGAACGTTCCGCTTGGGCCATCGGGTTCGGAGTTTGGTGGAATTGAAGCAGAGATGGCGGGGTTGTACTTTTCGACAGATCTTTCGCTGTTTGCGCAGGTAGCCTGGTATTTTTGAATATGCCGGTTCGTGACTATTGCGCATCGCCCGCTGGGCGGGCTCCGACATGGCTAATTAGATTTGTAGGAGCCCGCCCAGCGGGCGAATTACGCCACTGAAGAAACTACGCCAGCAACCACGAGCTCAGCTGGCATATTCCTGAATATTGGCCACGAGTCGCTCAAAACTCTGCTTAACCTCGGGACCAAAAACCGGATCCAGCTCTTGTGAGAAATTTGCCGCGTCAATTAGTTTATGCCCCTCGCTTATCATTTCTTCAACGCGCCGAAACAAATCCAGTTCTTCCCATTGCATGTGTCCCCGTAACGTATTCACGTAGCGTAATGCGTTCGCAACCACAGATTTTCTTCGCACAAACGTTCCTGAATTTATTGATAAGATCTCATCACGCAACGCCACACTGAGTTCCGCAATGTGCCGATGGTCTACCGAAATGCGCTCAAAGCCAGTGGAAAGGTCGGGCCTGACAACCCTTAGCTCGGCATACAGGCGATCTTCTTTTGGGTGGTGCACTGCGTCGGGATAGACGGTCATGTAGTGCATGATATCAGCCAGTAACTCAAAGTCCGGATCGCCGTCGGCGTAGATGAGGTTGGATTCTCTTTCGAGCAAGTTGAGCATCAAGGTCATGTTTTGATGATCCTGACGGAGTTCTGCCAGCACGATTGCGGCATTTTTGTCCATGGCGGCGTCCCCCCCGGGTTGAAGCAGCTGCCACATCATCCCGGAATGCCCCCGGCCGGGGAATCCGGGCTTACACCTATGCTAGCTACTGAAATCAGGTGCTTACGGGAATGCTCTCGTAATCTGCGGCGCTTGCGGCATCTAGCAGAACGTCGGCCAGCGAGACCAGCAGGCCCTGGTTTGACAAATAGAGCTCCCGGTTGACGTTCAGCAGAGTCGATATTTGTACTTCGGTCAGTTGATTGCGGGCGACCTCTTTATATATGTCGGCATGCATCTTCGTGTGCAGCGCTTCGTTCTTGTTCTTCAACTCAACCAGAATTTCGAAGCGGTGCGCAGGTACGCTGACTGTGCGCACGCTATCGAATAATTCGAAAAAGTCCCGCGTAGCGTCCCGAAAATAGCCGAACCACGCATTGAAGTGATCATCGACGGACTCGCGGAATGAATGCAGATCATGGTGCGTGTCTTTGACGGATTTGGCGGCATGCACGGCATTTCGAATGGCGACGATCACCTGGCCGAGGCGGGCAGATTCATCCGCATCCAGGCGTTCTTCCTGAAGTTGTAAAGCATAAGCGAGAATTTCACCCTCAAGTTGCTTGATGCTGGCATAGCTGGCGTCATAGTCGGCACCCGTGCGAAAAACATCAATTCCCTGCCGGTCACTCTCGCTATCGTAAAAAGAATGAACAGGCGGAATGTGAAGGCTGATCTGATTCAGCGCGGCCGCCTGGTCGATCAACCGAAAGGTTTCACGGCTGATATTTTCAATGGCTACTTCAGGAACCGTGAGGTCGGATTTTTTGATGTGTCGCAGCCGGGATCTGTTTGTCGTGCTGAACAACTTGCTTAGCTGCCGGCTCATAAGGCCGATGCTGGGCAGGAATATAATGATGCCAATGAGGTTGAAGAGACTGTGAAATGCGACCAGCGCAAACAACGGATCACCAATACCAACGAATACAGTAACAATTTGCAATATGGGTTGCAGGAAAACGAAAGCGATGGTGTCAGTGACGACATTAAAAATGGTCAGCGCGATGGCGACGCGTTTTTTGTCGACCGCTCCAACCAGTGCGCCAAGAAACGCGGTTATCGTCGTGCCCAAATCAGCGCCGATTGCAACGGCAGCTGCGGACGTTAGTGGAATCACACCAGCATAAAGCGCGCTCAGTGTAATCATGATCGTTGCCGAGCTTGATTGAATCAGCGCGGTAATTAGAAAGCCCGCCAGCAGGAACACGATAGGTGGATAAGCGGCTAGTGCTGCCGGGTCAAATAGTGTGGTGGCGCTGATTGCACCACTCTTCATGAAATCAAGACCCATCAACATCAGGCCAAATCCCACCACCAGGTGACTGAATCCGGCACGCCTGGTCCCCGTAGCCGACCAGGCCACGCCAAATCCGCCGATCGCAACCAACGGCAAAGCCAGCACTTCAATATCCAGTTTGAAACCGACGGTCGCGACTATCCAGCCGGTTGCGGTCGTACCGAGATTCGAGCCGAATACGATACCGATCGCGCTTGCCAGCGAAATGATTCCAGTGCCGACAAACGCGAGCACGATAAGACTGACCACGGAGCTGGACTGCAAGGCGGCAGTTGAGAGGGCACCTGCAAGCACGCCTTTGAGCGGGTGCGTCGTGTGCTCGCGAAGAAACTTCTTGAATGGTCTTCCAGCCAGCAATTTAAGTGACTGTTCGAGCTGGTGCATGCCGAACAGAAACAGCCCGAGCCCGGCCGCCAGTCTCCAGATGTCGATGTCTGCGTTCAATTTATTACCGTGAATCTCTGCTTAAGAATCTAAAACAAGATGATAATGATGCGTCAAAGAAGCGATCTTGTCTGCTGTGGAAAACCCGCAGCATGGCTTATAGAAACCGATCGTTGGCCGTGTAATAAAGTATTGGTGTAATGTGCAGGCATATTTTGCTGGTTTGAGATTTCGCCCGCTGGGCGGGCTCCTACATTACTAATTAGCAATGTAGGAGCCCGCCCAGCGGGCGATTGCGATCATTGTGTTTGTCAGGACAGCGATGCAGCACACCAAACCTCTTAATCTCCCGGAGAAACGATGTCTGACGGACATTTTGTAAGGGTAATAAAACGCAAGGAAGTTCTCGCGCTCGCATTCGGTGCAATGATTGGCTGGAGCTGGGTTGCGCTTACCGGGAACTGGATCGATTCCGCTGGCAGCCTCGGTGCGGTCCTGGCATTTGCTATCGGTGGAATCGCGGTCGTCCTGGTTGGTCTGACTTACGCAGAACTCGCCTCGGCCATGCCGCAGGCCGGTGGTGAACATGTTTATTCATACCGCGCCCTGGGTAGAACGGCATCTTTCATTTGCACCTGGGCAATCCTGCTTGGTTACGTATCGGTCGTGGCATTCGAAGCGGTGGCCTTGCCAACGGTGGTCGATTACCTGGTACCGGGATTCAGCCGCGGATATCTCTGGACGGTCGCAGGATGGGATGTGCATATCACCTGGGTTCTGCTGGGCGCCATAGCTGCGATCATAATGACAGTGATCAATATTCTGGGAATACGCACCGCCGCAAAGCTGCAGCTTCTCGCGACTGTGCTGGTCGCAACCGGTGGCATCGCGCTGATCGGCGGGTCCGCATTCGCAGGTTCTGTACAAAACATGCAGCCGCTTTTTGATCACGGTTTAAAAGGGTTCCTGGGTGTACTGGTGATGGTGCCTTTCATGTTTGTCGGTTTCGACGTTATCCCCCAGTCGGCCGAAGAAATAGACATGCCGTTCAGTGACATCGGACGAATGTTGATGCTGTCGATCGGGCTCGCCGTAACCTGGTATGTGCTGATTATTCTTGCAGTATCTATGGGCCTGCCGGCTGATTCACGGGCTGCCTCGGAATTACCTACTGCGGATGCAACGGTCGCAGTTTTTGCCGGCGCGTGGGCCGGCAAAATGCTGGTGATAGCTGGCATTGGCGGCATTCTGACCAGCTGGAATGCGTTCCTGATCGGTGGCAGCAGGGCCATCTATGCATTGGCAAAAGCCGGTCAGTTGCCAGCCGCGCTAGGTCACCTGCACCCGCGATTCAATACGCCGCACCGGGCGATCCTGCTAATTGGCACGTTGTCAGTCTGTGCACCCCTGTTTGGCCGCCCGGCACTGGTCTGGCTGGTCGATGCCGGGGGGCTGGGCATTGTCATAGCGTATGCATTTGTGGCCGCTTCGTTCCTGGTACTGCGACGACGCGAGCCGGATATGGTCCGGCCGTACTCGGTAAAATACGCCAGGTCGGTGGGCTGGGCTGCGCTGCTGCTATCCATCGCGATCGCGTTTCTCTATCTGCCCTGGAGCCCGGCGGCCCTGGTGTGGCCCGGGGAATGGCTGATTGTCCTTGGCTGGACCGTGCTGGGCGTAACAATGCTGCTCTTAGCGCCGCAAAAAGGTACATAAATGACGGAAATATCAAAGCTTTTGCTGCAACGTTTGGTGAAAATAAGGGTCGGAAAGTGTCCATAGCTAAACATTTGCCTGCCCTGTAAAATTCACGGCCGGCACCAGGAAATAGCCGCAATTTTGGAAAACGAGTTTTTATGAATCCATATGCCCGATACGTACTGCTGAAAACTGAGCGCGCAACGCGCGTATTCAGCTTTATCGTGTCCGGCTTGTTGCTCTCTTCCTGTGCGCATCAATACGTGGAGCAGCTTTCCCAGGTTTCAGCCAACTCGATGATTCATCACGTGCCGACTGCTAACGGGATCGAGGAGTGTCGCGAACTGATGGCGGCTGATATTACTTCGAGCGGTGCTGAGCTCGATTCTACTAACATCCGACTGTTGAACTGGAATATTCAAAAACAGCGCAATACGGATGCCGCAGATGATTTAAATGCGCTGGCACTCGACAAGGACCTGGTTCTGATCCAGGAAGCGTCGCTTCGTGAGGAAATCATCAATGGCGTCGATAGCAGCAAGCACTGGTCGTTCGCACCGGGCTACCTGCTCGATGGTGAGGTTACCGGCGTGATGACAATGAGTACCATAAAGCCACTGACGCAATGCAGTTTCGTCACTTTGGAGCCTTTACTGCGGACACCAAAGGCGACCAGCATCACCGAATACGCACTTTCTGAAACAGACATGACCCTGGCGGTCGTCAACATGCACGTCGTCAATTTTTCCCTCGGTCTGAAGGCGTTCAGGGAGCAGATCGAAAACGTTCACCATGTTCTCAAATCCCACAATGGCCCGGTAATTCTCTCTGGTGATTTCAATACCTGGCGCCGGCAACGAATGCTGATACTGGAGCAAATGACAGAAGACCTCGGCCTGAGCGCCGTGGATTTCGGTGATGATAACCGCGTCAGGTTAATGGGCAACTTGCTGGACCATCTTTACGTTCGTGGACTGTCGGCAACCGATGCGACCACTGAGGTTGTTAACACCTCGGATCACAATCCAATGTCAGCAATCCTGGCGATGTAACTACCTCGCGGTCGATGATGATATCCCGCTTTAAAAATATTTTTGCAACGGCAGTCGTGTTCGTTGCGCTGTCCGCCTGCGCTGTCAATCCTGTAACCGGCAAGAAAGAGTTCACGCTCGTCTCCGAAACGGAAGAGATCGAACTCGGTACGAAAAATTACGCCTTCATGCAACAGGCTGGCGGTGGTGAGTACGACATTGACCCGGTGTTGACCGAGTATGTGCAGGGCGTCGGCAATCGGCTGGTTGCTGTCAGCGATCGACCGTTGCCGTACGAGTTTGTTGTGCTTAACAGTTCGGTGCCGAACGCATGGGCATTGCCGGGCGGCAAGCTCGCCATCAATCGCGGCTTGTTGACGGAAATCAATTCTGAGGCTGAACTTGCTGCTGTGCTCGGTCATGAAATCGTGCACGCAGCAGCGCGCCACTCGGCCAAACAAATGGAGCGCGGAATATGGCTGCAGGCTGCCGTCATCGGCACAGCGATTGCGACCGGTGACAGTGGCTACTCTGATCTTGCGGTTGGCGGTGCCAGCGTCGGGGCACAATTGCTCAGCCAGACCTACGGCCGCGGTGCCGAACTGGAGTCAGATCTGTATGGCATGCGTTATATGTCGAAGGCCGGTTATGACCCGCAAGGCGCTGTGGAATTGCAGGAAACCTTTGTTCGCCTGAGTGAAGGTCGGGAGACTGACTGGCTAAGCGGCATGTTTGCCAGTCATCCGCCATCGCAGGAGCGTGTGGACACCAACAAAAGAACGGCAGCGACACTGCCAGTTGGCGGTGAGATAGGCAAAGATCGCTATCAGGCGGCGTTAAAGAAAACGTTCGAAGTGAAGCCAGCCTATGATGCTTACGACGAAGGTCGCAAAGCGATCGCGGACAAGAATCTGGACCGCGCGATGGAAAAGGCTGAAGACGCCATCGCGTTATTTCCCGATGAGGCGAACTTCTATGCACTACGCGGCGATGTTCGTTACATGAACGAAAAATATGACACGGCAATTGACAACTACGATATTGCTATTCGACGCCGCGACAATTTTTTTCAGTACTACCTGCAACGCGGTCTGGCGAATGAAAAATTGGGCAACGACCTGCCGGCGGTATCCGACCTGGAAAAAAGCAACGAGCTTTTCCCGACGGCAATCGCACACAACGCGCTCGGCAATATCGCAGCGAAGCAGGGCAGAAATAACGAAGCAATAGAACACTACTCGATGGTTGCAAGTGGCGAGGGTGCAGTAGCCGAGTCTGCGCTGGAGTCCCTGGTCAGGCTGGACCTTGCAGATAACCCAGGCAAATACCTGCGGGTACGCTGTTTCCAGGACGAGACCGGCAATCTCGGTGTGTCGATCGGCAACGCCACGCCACTGACGGTCAGAGACGTGCGATTTGTCGTGCAGTACCAGGATTCCCAGGGCACACAACGCCGGGAGCGTTCGATATCTGCGCAAATATCATCTGGTCAGTCGGTCAACGCGAGCACTGGTATAGGGCCGTATACGAACGGATCCAGCTGCCCGGTCGAGATTACCGCTGCGCAGATCGTGGAGTAGCCTGGATGAACCTCGTGAAAATATCGATCAGCGCTCTGGTTGCATTCATGTTCCTGCTACCAGGCGCCGCATTCGCTGCGTCGATGGATGAAGAAATCGACTTCCTGCTCAATACCGTTGCTAACAGCGACTGCGTCTTTACCCGCAATGGCAAAGATCATGCGGCGCCGGACGCCAGCGATCACCTGCAAATGAAGCGCAAGAGAGGCGCGCGTTATTTTGACAGCACGGAAGAGTTTATCGAAAGACTCGCCAGCAAAAGTTCCTGGAGTGGCAAGCCGTATCATATTCAGTGTGGTAACGAACCACGCGTGACGGCGAAGGAATGGTTTACGGCGTTGCTGGAACAACACCGGCAAGCAAAGCAGTAGTAGGCGAGTCGGCCTAATTGGCATCGAATCGAAGCCATGATCATCTCAGAGTTTGACATTCGCGGCTGAAGCCGCTCCCACAGATATGGCGCAGGTCTCGTGGGAGCGGCTTCAGCCGCGAATGCGCGAAGCGCACCCCCAGCATGAACCTGTTCCAGGTTTCCAGGATAAATGCACCGCCAATCACTCCCCCACAAGATCCGCGATGCACCTGTGGGAGCGGCTTCAGCCGCGAATGCGCGAAGCGCACTCCCAGCATGAGCCTGCTCCAGGTTTCCGGGATAAATGCACCGCCAATCACTCCACCACAAGATCCGCGATGCACCTGTGGGAGCGGCTTCAGCCGCGAATGTGCGAAGCGCACTCCCAGCATGAACCTGTTTCAAGTTCCCGGGATAAGCGCGCCGCTAATCACTCCCCCGACTCTCCAGCAACACTTCCATCTCATCCATAATCGCGTTCATCTTCGCGACCACTGCCCGATAAGGCCCCGGTTGCGCCATATCAACACCCGCATTTTTCAACAACGTATACGGATAATCAGAGCCCCCGGCCTTCAACAGGTTCTTGTAATTCTCCACGCCGCTTTCCCCATCTTCAACAATCTTCGCGTAGAGTGCAGTGCCCGCCGTTTGCGACGTCGCATACTGATAAACATACATGTTGTAGTAAAAGTGCGGAATAAACATCCACTCATTCGTATACAGCTCATCAATGACGACAACGTTGTCGTCATGGCCGTGATAACGCTTCAGAATCTCGCCATACATTTTTGAAATGCTCTCGCCCGACAACGCTTCCCCACGCTCGACCGCCTCGTATAGCGACAGCTCAAATTCCGCGAACATGGTCTGCCTGAAGAACGTGCCACGCATGCCCTCCAGTGCACTGCCCAGATAAAACAACTTCTCGTCCACAGACTTGGTGTTTTTGGACATGTATTCCTGCAGGATGAGCTCCAACGATGTTGACGGAATCTCCGCAATAAATGTCGAATAAAACGCGGTATCAAAGGGCTGATTCTGCTTCGAATACAGCGTGTGCATGGCATGGCCCCATTCATGCGCCAGCGTCGACAAGGACTCGTAATCATCGTTGTGATTGAGCAGCAAATACGGATGAACGTCGTAAGCCGCCGGATTCATATAAGCACCGGATCGTTTGCCCCGTTGTGGATAGACATGCATCCAGCGCTTATTGATCGCCTCGCGTTGCATATCAACCCAGTCATCGCCAAGCACTGCCATAGCATTGAGCGTTATTTCCTTACTCGTCTCGATATCGAATTTTTTATCAAGAGAAACGAGGGGTGGATAGATGTCGTAATAGCGCATCTGGCCCACGCCGAGCATACGCCCGCGTAATTTGAAGTAGCGGTGCAATGTTGGCAGCGCGGCATTTACCTCTTCGACCAGTGTTCGGTAAATCGCCGGCGGTAAATTATCCTCAAACAATTCCCGATCCAGAACCGAGTCATAGTTGCGCGCTTTGGCCAGTGCGACCTGGGTCTGTATGTGTGTGCTGAGGATCGTGCCGACGGTGTTGCGATACTCCAGCCATTTTTCCCAAAAAGTGTCGAAAACGAGCTTGCGGTCTTCCCGGTTCTCGCTGCCGCGATAGCGGCTGTAACCTTGCGAGTCAATGACACCTTCCTCGCCGTTGGATAAAGTGATGGATGGCCAGGGAATATCGGAGTTGGCGACGACGCTGTAGATATTGTTCGCTGCACCGAATGCCTGCGAGAAAAATGCCAGTGTTTCTTCTGCCTCATCACCAAGCGTATGCGGCGCATTTCTCAAGCTGTCATCGAGCTGAAATGCGAACCGCTCCAGGCGCGGGTCTTCCTTAAGATAGGCATTGATCACTTCTTCGCCGACACGCAGGATTTCGGGCTGCATCCATGCCGTGGCCTCATTCATGCGGGAATACATGATCTGACTCAGCTGCCGTCTTTCCTGGGTTTCCGTGATCCGGAGGTTTTCATCGGCTCTCAGGCCCGCATATGCAGATACCCGTGCCGCTTCCCTGGATGTATCGGAAACCAAGGCCAGTGCTTCGTAAAGATCGTCCGCACTGTCGCCGAGTGTTCCACGACGCGCGTCGATCGCCTCGAAATTTGCCATGACATCATCGCGCGCCTGCTCCCAGGCCTCGACAGATGGATAAATTTCATCGAGATCCCAGGTGTACTTTGGATCAACCGCGGCCTCATCTTCCTGGGCGGGCAGCCAGCTGCCGAGCAGCAACAACGACACAGCAAGTGCTACTTTAGTAATTCGTAACATCAGGATATTCCCCACAATTTCAGATTTGCGATTTTAGACCTTTTTAGCCGGGTCAGTTCAATCAACCGATGAGTGTTAGCTACCCATCCGGAACACTTCACCCTGATCCAGGGAGCGTTCGCGGTGCATCAGGATCCACTGTGCGTGCTCTCCAAGGGCGGCATCCCCCAGCAAACGGAGAACCCGTCTTTTCTCATCGTTGTCATCGGTGGCATCGATACGTCTTCGAGCATTGCTGAAAATTCGAAACATAAATTCGTACTGCTTGATCAGTTCCGCATCCGCAATGCTGAAACTGTATGACTGGCGGACACCCACAAACAGCAACATCACGCCCATCAAAACGACTACCGGGTCGCGTACCAGTTCCCCCAGTTCCGTACTCATCAAGACGAAAAGAGAGATAGCGGCGAACCCAACCCAAAGAACAATTTGTGCCATCTGTTCGGTTCGCCGATGACGCCGGTCGAGCTCCTCACCCTTGCGGCGAAAGTAGCCGAGCTGGCCGGAATCCGCATCGCCCAGCCACTCGCGCAACGTGAAGTCGAGGCCCGCTTGTGCACTGTAGTCTGAAGCATCGCACTCTGTACCGGCGACACGCATGACATTACGAATCCAGCCAAGATCCGGATCCTGCGTCTGCAGGAAAGTGTCGTGCGTGTACTTTGTTTTGCTGCCACTGTTCACTCCAGCCGCTGCCCAGTACAACTGGACCCGCAAGCCTTCCGCAAGCGTCCTGTAATCGAGATACTTGCGGTGCCAGGACCGCCGGTTGCCAATTGTGTGTATTGCCGTCGCCAGAACGAAAAATCCCAGGAATGCGTAGAGAAAGACACGCATGGGCAGGATATCGGAATAGGCGATGTACATCAGGCCCATCAGCATCGCAATAAGATGCGTCGACCGGAGCGCAAACATCATGCCTTTTTGATAGTGGATAGCGAGCCAGTCGGCGGCACGAAAGACATGGTCGATGTCGCGGAGCCCCGTTGGCAAAACAGCATGATCCTCCTTGGTCAACAGCGGCCAGGCGCCGTCGCTGATTTTGTCAGCGTATCTAAGCGCGTCTTTGCTGAATTCACTGGTGAACTGGAACACCCGACGATGGCTCTCTGGCAGCACTTTGGAACGCGGCTCGTCTTTGTCCAGCGAAAACCAGCAATGATCTCCCGGCGCCATTCCCTCTGCCGGTTGTCCGTCTGGCCGATCCCGTGAACATACGATGTGGTAAACAAGATCACTTTCATCATCGGCAAGAATAAGACCGCTACCGGTTGCTTCCGGCGTGTAGCCTGGCATCACATCATCGTGATGAAATCGAACGACCTGTCCGGTGCCGCCAAGTTTGTCGTTGTCCTTGCCGTCCCAGAGTGCCAGCAGGATATGGCAATGGGCGCACAGAAAAACCCCAAGCTGTGCGTACTGCTGATCGCGCGTATCGCCATACTCGCTGATCGACTCAAGCGTATTGCCGGGCGTAACCGGCAGCTCGTAGGTTTCGGCCGCACGACTGCTCAGAAATTCGAAATCTTCCTGGACTTTGATGGCTTCGAAATCTCGGATATACAGCTTTCGCGGCATGGGCAGCGGCGCGATCAACGGAATGCCAAGTCGCAATGCCTCAGTAGCAACCAGTTGATCGGCACCTTCGGCAAGCGCCGACATGACCGATACGCCGCGATCCGGATATTCATCCCGCAGGTTGGTTAGGAAAGTGCTAACTCGCTCGCGTATCGCGGGCATCTCTTCAGGTACAAGATCGCGATGACCCGTCACCGCAACGATCAACGGGACGGCAAAACCGACCTGCCCGCCGACTATTGTGTGAAATTGTGTTTGCGACAAGTCCATCCCGGCAAAGACTACATTAAGTCACGCCTCGACAATAATCTTGCAGGTTGCAGGTTGCAGGTTGCAGGTTCGACCTGCCGGTGCCGGGATATTCGTTGTAATACGCGCAACGTTTCCTGTGCAGGGTCCAATTCCAATGAACAGGGAAGGAGCAAAATCCCGGAGATGGTTGTTGATTGCCATCTCCGGGTTTGCAACGGTCGATCGGTCTCGTGCCAGGACCGCTAAGGCGTAGTTCCGAGAATTTCGTCCAGAATCGCCGGATTAATCAGGCAGTGATCGTCGCTGCCGATCTTGTCGGCATCAAAGGTAGTCGGATGCCCAAGATAACTGCAAGCCGCAAATGTCGCGGCCATCGAGCGACCAGTGACCAGTCCTTTGAAATTGGTCGAGCAGGACGGCGTATCGAGCGCCAGCAACGTCAGTGCATCGAGTTCAGGAATAGCTCTGTCAAGAACCTTTTGCGGATTCCACGACCATACGGTCACCTTGAGTGTGGCGAGAAATAACTTATTCCGCAGCGCATTCAGGTGCGCATTCGGAATGGCGGGCGAGCAGCTCGGGAAACGTTTCTCGGTACGTATTTCTCTTCTCAAGTTTCCCAGCATACTGAGGACCTGTGGCAGCTGGCCGAGACGGCCTAGAGACGTGTTACGCATGTTGAGCCAATAACCCACTGTGGACGAGCGGCGAGCATTTCGCGCCCTGTCACATTCGGCGGTCGACGTTTGTACGTACGGCGCGTCCTTGTCTGATGGGTCGAGGCTGATCGTGCCGGTTACCGGTCGAAAATCCCTGTCGTCTTCGTTGCAGTTGTTGTCATAACCAACCAGCGGTTCCGGGTTTTCGGACGTTAGAGCGATCCCATCGCTTACGACATCGGATTGTATGACACAGAATGCACCAACCAGGGATTTCACGTAATCATGATCGCCGTAGCGTGGCGGATTACCGGAGCCCGGATCAGGTGCAATACGTTGCCACGGTGAAGCAAGAGCAGCGCCTACTGGCACGAGTGGAATAAGCGCGGCACAGTTCAGATCGAAAGGATCGGGTCCGGCCACTGAGTTTCGTAGTGCCTTACCAATATCCAGCTTGCGTGGTTTGAAGAAAAGGTTGCGCCCCCTGCCATTGCCCGCCGTCTCCCGGTAGTCCTGGAATGTGCAGCAGTCCGCCGTCACCATGCCACCGCCGCCAGGAGCGATTTCCTGGTAGAGGAAGTCAAACGGGTTGATATTGTCCGGGTCTTCTGCGCCCGCAAAAACCGTTACCGGTGCTTCAGGATTGTCAGGGTCAGGTTCGGCCACGGCCACGGTTGCTTCGACTTCAATGGTTACCGTCGCAGTGTCATTTTCACCGTCAACGTCGGTCACTGTGTAGTTAAAGGTATCTGTACCACCAAATCCCGCATCAGGTGTATAGGTCACGACGCAGGTTGCCTTGGCGCCACAATTCATTTGTGAGGTAGTGCCGTTTTCCGGTCCGCCCGGGTCACCCTGCGCCGGTATAGTCACCGTGAGGGGTTCATCTTCTGCGTCATCATTGACCAGCACTGCAATGTCTACAAGCTGGTTGGCGAGGGTGTTAGCCATGTCATCTTCGGCATCGACCGGCATGTTCTCGTATTCAACGACATACCCGGCTATGTTTCCGAGAGCGCCTTCATCGTTCCAGAGGAGGGGATCTGCGGAAAAAAATGCAATAGCGAGATGACTTTCAACACCGGCGTCGTTTGGCTCGCTTGCTTGCCAATTCGCCCACATATTAGGTATTCCATTGGTACCGGGAAAGGATCCTTCACCGTTTACCCATTGCCAGTTGGCTTTTGGATCCATCGGCGGTACGGGATCCTGGTGCCCGCCGACGTATAGCTCGCCGATGACACCAGACGCCGCGCGTAGCGCCTCGATGGCATTACCTTCGGCCTCCGTCGTGATAGTCGCCAGATGACCAGGCTTTCCTAAATAGGTCAGACTCATGGCAGTCGCATTTGCTTCGACCCACGGGCGCCTTGGATCAGCCACGAATTCATAATAATTTCCGCCAGGCGCCTGAACCACCGTCCCTGTTGTTTCTTCGGCGGCGTTTGCAGTTACTGACGCACATATGAGTATCCACGCAATCCCAACGGATTTACTGATTCTGTAATTCATTGCTGTTCCCCTGAATCGTCTTTGCCAACATTCGGCGTGACGAATTTTTTAATTCGTTCAGTGTCTGAGCTCTGTGCAGTGATGTTGCCACCTACAAGCATGCATCATGCTGGCGCAGATAATTTTTTGTTATTTACTAGTGATCGTTGCAACGCGATGTTATTTTTAGTTTTTTCTTAATCTACGCGTTCACTTGTACGATACACTCGTATGCGGACGCCCGCAATTGTTCGACCGAACAAAACCAGTCGTTATGTCAACAGAAACGTAAGCATTGAGTATTCGGTAAATTTAACCATTCAAATCGATCGTTGTATTCGATTTTTTGTTTTGTATAGCGTTCCTCAATATCGCATCCGTATCACATGAAATGCCTGCGTTGCCTGTCATTTAATAGAATCGCGCTGCGCCCGGTCCAGGCTGGCCAGGTAACCCGCAGTGATATCGATGTATATTTTTCGACTTCCGGCGTCGGGGCCTGCCTCAAGCCTCGCCTGGCTTGTCACTAACAACTGTTCTGCTTTCTCCAGGTCTCCAAGGCGGGCAAGCGATGCACCTTCAACACTTCCCGCCCAGGCAACGCGCCAGTGTCCTTCCGACAGGGTACTAATGAACATCTCACGTGCCTGCGATGCATATTGTCGAGCCTGATCGATGCGTCCGGTCTCCAGATAGAGCCGCGCCAAATGAATCGTGCTTTCTGCTACCTGGGAATGCTGATAGCCCAACAAAGCAATACGCATTGACAGACTCTCGTCGAGCATAATCTCCGCAACCTCATAGTCGCCTTCAGTAATCAACCATGCTCCAAGGCCTGCGAGTCCATAGGCTACGTCGGGATGATCGTACGGAAATAACTCGCGAGTCATGTCCAGAGACTCGTTCGCCATTTCTATGGCAGCTTCACGATCACCTCTGTCATACAGCAGAAATGCGAGGTTACTCAATACCAGCGCAATATCGGGATGCGCGTTCCCGAGTGCCTGTTTTCGTATAGCAATTACCTCGCGATACAATGGCTCTGCTGCCGCAAAGTCGCCGGTGTCATGCAAGAGCATAGCGAGGTTATTCAGATTGACGGCGATCGTCGGATGCTGGTCATCCAGTAGCACTTTGTTCATATCCAGTGCTTCGCGAAATAGCGCTTCGGCTTCCGCAAAGCGACCTTCGGTCCATAGCAGCAACGCGAGATTATTGAGTCCATCTGAGAGCTCTGGATGTAGGCTGTTCTTAAGCAATTTCCTGCGCATGACGATACTGGTACGCAGCATCACTTCGGCCTCGTCATAGTCTCCCTGATCGAACAAATTCATGCCCAGGTATTCTATGCTCATGGCAAGGTCGAGATGCTCCGCTCCCTGGGTCTTGCGTCGAATCTCCAGCGACTCTCTCAGTAATACCTCGGCTTCTTCGAAGCGTCCATCCATTGATAACAGGTCGGCAAATCCTTCCAGCGTCTCGCTAACTTCTGTTGCGTCAGCGCCAAGCAGGCGGCGTTGAGTGTCCAGCGCTTCTCTGTACATTGGTTCGGCATCTTCGTATTTTGCCTGCAGGCTCAGGACCTCGGCCAGATGCGCCAGGGTCAACGCCACATCCACATGTTCATCGCCAAATTTTGCGCGTCGTTTGCTCAACGCGTCGTTGAGCAGTTCACCTGCCTCCGGATAAAGACCGAGACTTTTGTACACACTGCCCATCGTGTCCATCAGTGTGGCCTGAATCTCCGGTTGGTCCTCAAGCTCGGTGTCGATACGTTCGGCACCCTTATCCAGAATCTCTCTCGCAGTGATGGCATTGCCCTTGGCCTCACTCGGATCTGAAACGCTGAACAAGCCGACCATGAAGTCAGTTGTCTGTCGTGCAGTCTCAGCGTCTATCTCAGCCTGCGCTCTCTGAATCTCCGCCTCATTTCGAGCCAAGACCGCCATTGTTGCCAATCCACTGGTTACGACCATCCCGACGATTGCTGCCGCAGTGATGACGTACATACGCCGCTGTCGACGTTGTTGTTCACGTTGCTTGAGTGCGTCGAAGCCGACGCCCAGCATTCCTGATATAAGTTTGAGTTTGGCGTTTTGTTTGCCATCACCCTGCGGTCTGCCATCGGCAGCAATGGGTTCTGCGGGTTTATCAGATAAAACGCCATCGGTACCCATTTGAAAACGTACTGCTGGGGGAAAGCATTCGGTGTCGGTGCCGGGCTCACCATCGACGATCAGGCAAAATATTCGATGTTCGCGACCAAGGCGCTTGTAGGTGAGAATTTCCTCGTTAGTCCAGTGAGAGTTTGCGGCGTTTGGCGAGCAAATGACGATCTGGCAGGCGGAGTCTTCAAGTGCCTGGGTCAGCTCTGTACCCAGGCTGTGTGAGGATGAAAGCTCCTCGCGATCACGGAACACCTTTCCCATGCGTTCCGGGATGGTGCCCATAGTCGTGGTCTCACCCACGAGGTATTTCGGTATGCGAAATGTTTCCAGCGCTTTGTGCAGCCAGGAAGCCCATTTTTCATCTTTATGGCTGTAGCTGATGAAAGCGCGATACTTGTATTCCCTACCCACTGTATCGCTCGTCCTTAAACGGATCTTGTGCCCTAATAATAGATGAAGCAGTGCTGGTTATCGATCATTGTTGCGGCGCAGCAATTGTGGATCACTGAACTTTCGGCTCGTAGTGGTGGCCGTTGCGCTAATCCTGGCATGACAATTACTGACTGTGGGAACTCATGCTGCGCGCTAGAATCAAACTGATAATCGGAGCACATCCTACTTGCAGTGCGCTTAATGCCTATGAAAAAAATCACTATTGTCGCCATCTTTAGTTCTCTGGCTGCTTTTGCTGCAGCAGGCTTTATATACAAGGGTGACATGTCGTCACCCATCCACAGCCCTGAAGCCGTGACTGAATTCGATTCCGGCCTGCCGTTCGAAAAACGTATTGCCGCTCTGGAACAAGCGGTGAGTGATGAACGCCAGGCCCGGCAATGGCTACAGGAGGAGGTTCTGTACCTGACCGAGGAGTTGGCGTTGCTGTCTGGCGGCGACAATCCGGAGCCACCACCCGAAGTTGATGTCGTACAGACAACGGAAGATTCCGGTTCTGCGCGCCGTGAGGATTATCGTCGCAGATATTCTGAGGAAGGTCGTATTGAGGCGCTGATAGAGGCTGGATTCCTGCCTGGCCAGGCAAGCCTGATTGTGCGGCGAGAGGCCGAACTGCAGATGGATGCATTGCAGGCGCGCTACGATGCTGAGCGTAGCGGCGATCCCGCGGACTATTTTCGCAACCGCAACGCGGGCACCGACGCGTTGCGTGAAGAGTTGGGTGATGCCGACTATGAGCGCTATCTTGAGGCGAATAACCGCTCCACGAGCATTTCGATCTCCAGTGTTATTGATAGTTCGCCGGCACAGGCAGCAGGGCTGCGCTCGGGCGATGAAATTGTTCGTTATGACGGCGAGCGGGTTTTCAGCATGACGGACCTGACACAGCAGGCGATAGAAGGCGTGCCGGGGCAAAACGTGGCGGTTGATATCGTGCGTAATGGTGTCCCGATGCAGGTTGTGATGCCGCGCGGGCCGGTTGGGATCAGTGGGGGGCGGAGGCGGCAGTAGTGGGCTTTTCGTGGGCTGATAGCTCATTCGCGGCTGAAGCCGCTCCCACAGGCTGTGCCATAACATGAGCTTCTGCCTGTTTTGAGATGGTTTGTGGAAGCGGCTGTCTACATTACTGTCCTTAATTCAGCGCACAGATAAGGACAAGACCAAAGACGCCGCGAATGGGGTCACTTCTGGCAAATTGTCCACCGTAAAGCTGCTATTCGAACCGCGGCCCCACACCACCTGAATCCGCACTGGCACAATGACTCTCGGCCATGCAAAATGAGCATCGGGGAACATAAGAAAAACAGGTGGTGCTCTATTGGGCAAACTCCGTTACACCATTCCAAATAGTTTTACTGCGATGAGCCTGTTGCTCGGCGTCGGCTCGATTGTGACCGGGCAACTCGGTGACCTGGAACTGGCAGGCTGGATGATCGTCTGGTGTGGTCTTCTCGACATTCTGGATGGCCTGGCCGCACGCCTGCTCGATGCAACTTCAAATTTTGGTGCCGAATTCGATTCGATGGCGGACCTCGTGGCATTCGGTGTCGCGCCAGGCATGCTCGTGTTACAGGCGGGGATGCAGATTGGTGGCGTGAAGCTGGGCAGCAATGCATTCTTGATATTGGTGTTGTCAGTCGGTGTTTTCGTGCTTGCCGGGGCGATGCGCCTGGCACGGTTCAATCTGTCCACCGGCAAACCGCGTAGCGGCTGGTTCGCCGGCATTCCGATTACGGCCGCCGGCGGTGGTCTCTTGTCCACGACAGTAATTTTGTTGATCCGCCACGACGAGATCGCCGATTCCTTGCCGTTGCATGCCTACCTGCCGGTTTTGATGTTCGTGCTGGCGCTGGGAATGATGTCGTCAATTCGTTTCCCGAAAATCTTAAAGCGCAAGAGCAACTTCATTAACGGTTTTCAGATATTTAATCTTTTGGCCTCATACTATTGTGGTATCACGCGCAGCTATCCCGAGTTTTTGTTCTTCATGGGATTGTTCCTGCTCGTCTCTGGCATCATCGCTGGCCGAATTACCAAGATCGAAGAGTTGGAAGAAGAATCAACCAAATAGACTTTTGTTCTACCTGAATAAACCGGGGTCGAACCGAGGTTTTCGGAAAACCTCGGTTCGACCCCGGTTTATTCTTTGTTTTGTTTGACAAGAGGATCACCGATTGAGTTCTGATACTGCGGCGATGATCGCGCGGCGCAAAAATGTACTTGGTTCTGCGTACAAACTTTTCTACGACGAGCCGGTGCACATTGTGCGCGGTGAAGGTGTCTGGCTTTACGATAGCGACGGCCGTAAATTTCTCGATATGTATAACAACGTACCGCATGTTGGCCATTGTCATCCGCATGTCGTCGAAGCGCTGACGCGGCAGATAAGAACACTTAATACGCACACCCGCTATCTGCATGGTGGCGTGCTCGAATACGCCGAGCGGCTGACCGGGAAATTTGCCGATGAGCTAGACACGGTCATGTTCAGCTGCACCGGCAGTGAAGCCAATGAGTTGGCGTTGCGAATTGCGCGGGCCTGCACCGGCGGCACCGGATTAATCGTCACGGACTACGCCTACCACGGTAATACCAAGGCGATTTTCGAGATTTCTACGGAAGACATTGCGGCAGAAGATATTCCGGACTTCGTAGTCACCGTGCCGTCTCCTGACACCTATCGCGGCATGTACCGCGACGAGGACGCGGCTGAGAAGTATGCCAGCCACATTGATACCGCGATTGAAACGCTGCTAAGTCGCGGCATCAAGCCGGCCGCATTCGTCATCGACACCATCCTTTCAAGCGCGGGTATCGTCACGCCACCTGCTGGATATCTACGCAAAGCTGCAGATCGCATTCACGCTGCCGGCGGATTGTTCGTTGCAGACGAAGTTCAACCGGGCTTTGGCCGAATGGGAACACATTTCTGGGGCTACGAAGCAGATGACCTGGTGCCCGATATCGTGACCATGGGTAAGCCGATGGGTAATGGACATCCGATGGCGGCAACCGTGACACGAGCCGAGCTGATCGACCAGTTTTCCGAGCGTGCTCACTACTTTAATACTTTTGGTGGCAGCCCCGTTTCCTGCGCGGCGGGCATGGCAGTGCTGCAGGTCATCGAAAAGGAACAGCTGCAGCAAAATGCACTCACCGTCGGTCAGTATCTGACAGATGGCCTGAACGATATGGCGACCCGCATCGAGGCTATCGGGGACGTGCGCGGCAGCGGGTTTTTCAAGTCGGTTGAGCTTGTTACCGATAGGGAATCACGCGCGCCGGCAACCGAGCTTGCAGCCCGGGTCATCAATGGACTACGCGAACGGCAGGTACTTGCAGGGCGGATGGGTAAGGATGGAAATATTCTGAAGCTTCGTCCGCCGATGGTATTTACGCAGGAAAATGCCGACCATTTCCTGAATACCCTCGACGATGTGCTCAGCGCAACGTAGGCAGTAAATGCGGGGAGTTAATATGCGAAAAACTTTTCTACTGATGGCAGCGCTCATTTTTGTAGCGTCATGTACCTATTATGGGGACGGTGAGTCGGAAGACGTCGTCAGTGAGCTGGCGAGCTATGAGCATCTGCCCGGTTATTTTGATTTGTACTGGGACGATGGGAAAGGCCGGCTTCTTATCAGCGTAGACAAGTTTGCAGAGCCGTTTATCTATCAATCATCACTGGCGCGAGGCATCGGATCAAACGATATTGGACTTGATCGCGGTCAACTGGGTTCGACAAAAGTCGTCGAGTTCCAGCGCTCCGGACCAAAAATTCTGTTGGTTCAAAATAACCTTGATTACCGTGCCGTGAGCGATGACGTCAATGAGCAGAATGCCGTCGATGAATCATTTGCGCGTTCCGTTATCTGGGGGTTCGAGGCGCTCGGCGAAAGTGATGGGGCTGTCCTTATCGATGCGACGGATTTTCTCATTCGGGATTCACACGGCATTGCCGCGCGGCTCACAAGTATGGAAGAGGGCGAGTTCGTTCCCGATGCAACGCGCTCGGCTGTTTACATGCCGAACACCAAAGCCTTTCCCGATAACTCGGAGATCGAGGCGATCGTCACGTTTACGGGTCAGCCAACTGGCGAGCACCTGCCGACGGTGATTCCGGACGCTGCATCTTTCACGGTACACCTGCATCACTCGCTGGTTCGTTTGCCGGACGACGACTTCGAACCACTGGTTTATGAGCCCAGATCAGGCGTTATCGGGCTGGGGTATGGTGATGCCGGTTTCAGGGACTACGCAACGCCTGTTGGCGAGGCGCTTAATGTCGCATTCGGTAGAAAATTTCGATTGAAGAAGAAGGACCCTACAGCTGATGTGAGTGAAGCAGTCGAGCCGATTGTTTATTACGTCGATCGTGGTGCGCCGGAGCCTATTCGATCTGCATTGATCGAAGGTGCAGCCTGGTGGAACCAGGCTTTTGAGGCGGCCGGCTACAAAGACGCTTTCCAGGTTCGGTTGTTGCCCGAAGATGCAGACCCAATGGACGTTCGTTACAACGTGATCCAGTGGGTCCACCGCTCGACCCGCGGCTGGTCCTATGGTGGTGGCATCATCGACCCGCGCACCGGTGAAATCATGAAAGGCAAGGTAACGCTCGGTTCATTACGGGTACGGCAGGATTACCTGATCGCGGAGGGCCTGCTGGCGCCGCATGACGGTGAGGAAAAGCCCGACGAAATGCTGCAAATGGCGCTGGCACGGATTCGTCAGCTAGCAGCGCATGAAGTGGGTCACACCATTGGCATGGAACACAATTTCGCTGCCAGCACGCAGGGGCGGACCTCCGTCATGGACTATCCGTTTCCATTGATCAGTTTTGATGACAATGGAAAAATCGACCTGGACGATGCTTACGATGTCGGTATTGGTGCCTGGGATAAACGCACAGTGCTCTACAGCTACCAGGACTTTCCCGATGGAACGAATGTAGCCGGCGGGCGTGACCAGATTATGGCCGAGACGATCGCGTCAGGGCTGCGCTATGTTTCCGATGACGACTCCCGCGCGATTGGCACGGCACATCCGAATGGCAATCTCTGGGATAACGGTGCCGATGCAATTGCAGAACTCGAAAACCTGCTCAATGTGCGTGCTTATGCACTGGGAAGGTTTTCTGAAAATAACATTCGCCCCGGTCGCCCGTTGGCAACACTGGAGGAGGTGCTGGTGCCACTGTACTTGTTGCATCGCTTCCAGGTTCAGGCCGTGGGCAAGATTATCGGTGGCCAGAATTTCACTTATGCACTACGGGGTGATGGGCAGGTTCCGATTACCGGCGTTGACGGGGAACGGCAGCGTGCAGCGATCGACGCTCTTTTCAATACGCTGAGCCCCGCCGTTTTGCGTTTGCCGGAAAACGTTTTGCAACTGATACCGGCAAGACCACCGGGTCATGCAAAGTCACGGGAAACATTTCCAAGCGCTACAGGCAAAATTTTTGAGCCGGTCGGCGCAGCCGAAAGCGCCGTTGTGCTGACGCTCGACGTGTTGCTCGAATCGACGCGTGCTGCGCGGATGATTTCATCCAGCGCACGTGATCCGGAGTTACCGGGATTTCATGAGTTGATGTCAGGCTTGTTGCAGAGAACCTGGTACGCGAGTCACCAGGCCGGCATGGATGGCGAGATCCAGCGCACAACGAACAGCCTGGTACTCGAGCGACTGATGTTGCTTGCGGTGGATGAAAGCGCGGACACCCAGGTGCGGGCAATAGCCATGGATGCCGTGGACACGCTGTATGAATGGCTGGGAACGCGTGCCAATAGTGAGAACGACAGTTCCTGGCATGCACATTATGGGTTTGCGAGCTATCAGATTGATCGCATGCGAGATGATCCTGCGAGTCTGGAGATAACGGAGTCGGTAATAGCGCCGCCCGGAGAACCAATCGGGGCTACTAACGACAGGTATTGATAAGTATTCGTGGCGCTATCGCGGCGGGACGCCGCTCCCACAGGGATTGCGCGGTTGCCGTGGGAGCGGCGTCCCGCCGCGATTCTCGACGTAATTGCGCAAGTACGATAAGGGGGGAATGATGTTTGGATTACCAATCGAAACTGTATTGCTGGTTTTCGGCTTTCCGGTTTTCTGGATTCTGTACACGATTGTATTTTTTGTCGTGACACGGGACTGGGGCAAAGATGTAGGCGTGGCGGATGATGCGCCATGAGCTATACAGTCATCTTTTTTCTCGTGCTCTATTACGTGGTCGTCATTGGTATCGGCTACTGGGCATTGCGCCGCGGCGGTGGTGAAAGCCTGGAGGACTACCTCCTCGGTGGCCGGCAGGTCGGTCCACTGACAACGGCCCTCACATTGCAAAGCACATCCATGAGTGGATATATGTTTCTCGGTGCTGGCGGGCTCGGCTTTATGCAGGGCTACTGGGCACTCTGGTTTGCGGCAGGCGACATCGGCGGGGGCGTGCTGAATATGTCGGTCATCGGCCGACGCATGCGCAAACTGTCGCAGATGATGGGTGCGCTAACTTCGATTGAGTACCTGGAAAAGCGCTATCCATCACCGGCGGTGCGATTAATCGGCGGATTGCTGACCGTCTTCCTGCTCGGCTTTTACGTGGTCGCGCAACTTATTGCCGGTGGCAAGGGCATGGCGCTGGTGACCGGCATTCCATACCCGGCTGCACTCGCGATCGCGGTCGGCATCATACTTATATATACGTTTATGGGTGGCTACCTGGCAGTCGCCTATACCGACTTCTTCCAGAGCGTCATCATGCTGGTTGGCGTGATGTGGATCGTCATTGCTGCGTTGACAGAAGTGGGTGGCCTTACCGCCGCTAACAACGCGATTGGCGAGATTGATCCGACCCTTTTATCAGTATGGGGCAGGGATCTCGGCTTTGAGGGGCAGTGGGGCATCGTTGCCGGCGCATTGCTGATTTTCTCGGTGGGTTACATGGGTTGGCCGCATGTCGTGACGCGGCATATGGCCATGAGCCAGCCTGCAACAGCACGCAAAGCCGGCGTCTGGGCGACAATCTGGAACCTGTTTTTTGTACCGGCGCCTTACCTGGTCGGCATCATGGCAATCCTGATTATTCCCGACCTCAATGATCCCGAGATGGCGATCTTCCAGGTTGCAGACAAATTGTTACCGGCGGCCGTTACCGGCCTGGTCATGGCGGCGATCATGGCCGCAATCATGTCGACAGCAGACTCGCTGCTGTTGCAAACCGGGTCAATTGCGTCCCGCGATCTTTACGAACGATTTATCAATCCCAATGCATCGGAAAAGCAGATGGTATTTGTGTCGCGCGCACTGGTGCTTGCGATCGCCGTGATTGGCTATACCGTCGCCCTGGTCGAGCCGCCGACAGTATTCAGCATCGTCATATTCGCGACTTCTGTACTCGGTAGTGCATTCCTGCCCGCCTACGTCTGCGCCGTTTGGTGGCCCAAAGCAAACACGCCCGGAGCGTTGGCATCGATCATAGTTGGTGCGTCGGTCGCGTTCACCTGGGAATACGCTGGTCTGGTCGAAAGCACACAACTACACCCGATGTTAACCGGTGTCGTGAGTTCGTCGGTGACCATGTTCGTAGTCAGTCTCGCGACGCAGAAAATGTCGCCCGTTCCGGAATACATTCGGGATGCAATGCAGGTGACCACAACGATTGGGCCGATACCGAAACGATTTCTTTCGGCAACGGAATTCGGGCTGACCCAGGAAGCTGCCGCAATCGACAAGGCACTCGAGGGAGACTCGCATGGTGGCTGAAGACCAATCGTTAAACGTGGTTCGGCAGCAAGTTGATGCTGCGAGTGCACTGCGCAGTATTGATGCATTGGCTGGCGCTGCGACGGCCAGTATCGAACGAAAAATGTACTACCCGTACTACCGCTTCACAGCCAACTGCGCGGTGCCTACCTTGTTTGGCAGAAAGACGATGACTGTAAATTGCCTGGTCGATGGCGTGAGCGGGCTGGGCGCTACAGCAAGTGATTTCTCGATCGAACCCGCGACGGTACCGGCTGGTGCGCTCCTGCAGCTTGCGGTGTCAGCGCAGGAAGCCGAACGTGCCGCGCACCGAACTATTTCACACCAACTAAGCCGCAAGTTAAGAATGATCGCTTCGTTCAAGATGGATATCGAACCACAGAGTATTGTTTACAAGGGATTCTGGATTATTCGATCACAAGACACTTTGTTAATGGTAGATAGCTCAAGCGGGTGTATTCATCCGCTGAGTTCGCGCGCAGCATAGTCGCAAGAGGACACATTGATGGCCAGAACAATAACGTCACTATTACTTGGTCTGTTGTTGAGCGGCTGTGGTGACTCCAGACATGCTGATCCGATCGCTGTCGACACCATTTTTTACAATGGCAAGATCGTCACGCTGGACCAGCAGCTATCAATCGTCTCGACCGTCGTCGTAAACAATGGGCGCATTGTCGCGATTGGCGATGACCAGGTGGCGACTCCTTACGCTGCGGCGACAGCCATCGATCTTGGCGGCAAGCTGTTGATGCCCGGCTTTATCGATTCGCACACTCATATTGGCGGTCAGCCACGACGCTACATAGACCTGACGAAAACCCGCTCCATCGAGGAATTAAGAGGACAGGTTAGTGACAAGGCTAAGGAGCTTGGTCCGGGCGAATGGATCACAGGGTATGGCTGGTCCGAAGACGTTATGGCCGAATTACGCCGGCCGCTGCGCAAGGACCTCGACGCTGCTGCTCCGGACAACCCGGTTCTGATTACACGCGCTGGCGGCCACAGCGGTGTTGCCAACAGCCTGGCGCTCCAGCTGGCCGGTGTCACCCTGGAAACACCGCAGCCGGAAAGCGGTGTCATTGAACGTGGTGATGATGGCGAACTAAACGGTGTCATTCGCGAGCGCCAGGACATCGTCAACAAGCTGATCCCCAAAGCGACTTATGAGGAGGTCAGGGAAAGCCTGATTGGCATACTTAAAGAGCAGCTAAGCTTTGGAATTACCAGTTTCGTGCATGCGACGGGATCGATCGAGTCGTATCCTGAATGGGAGCACATCTACGGGCTGCACCGTGGCTCACTGCCGCGTGCTGTAATACAGGTCTCCTGGAAAGGGCCTGAAGCGATGTCGGCATTCGGTCGGCGTACTGGCGATGGTGATGAGCACCTTCGACTTGGCCCGATCAAGATATTTGTCGATGGTGGCTTTACAGGTCCAGCCGCGTTTACCAAGGAGCCCTATAAAGGAGAGGCGGAGTACCGCGGCAAACTCAGCCTGGAGCCAGAAGAACTGCGCAGGATAATTCGCGAAGCCCACGCTGCGAACTGGCAGCTCGGTATTCACGCAATCGGCGACGCTGCGATTGAACTAACGGTCGATGAACTGGCGGCCGCACTGGATGAATCACCCCGAGGTGATCATCGACATTACCTGAACCACTTTACTGTCATGCCATCGGCCGCAGCCATGGACAAGATGGCTGCGTACGACATTGCGATAACACAGCAACCAAATTTCACCTACACCCTGGATGGCCGTTACTCCGAATACCTCGACGGTGATCGTTTACAACACAACAACCCGTTGCGTACACCAATGGATCACGGCATTCATGTGGCGATTTCCAGCGACATCCTGCCAATCGGGCCGATGGTTGGAATTTATGCGGCGGTAACCCGCAAAGGTATGTCCGGTAATGTCTACGGCGCCGATGAAGCGCTTACCGTGATGGAAGCTCTTCGCGGCTACACGTTGTATGGCGCGTACCTGACTTTTGAAGAAGATCAAAAGGGCAGTCTCGAGCCCGGCAAGCTGGCCGATATGATCGTGCTTGATCAGGATATTCTGACAATCGATCCGGACCACATTATGGAAATCAATGTCGAGCAAACATGGCTAGGCGGTAAACTGGTTTACGAAGCTGGCAACTAAGGTAGTGGCATGACCGATAAACTGAATATTTCCCGTCGCGATTTTATCAATGGCTTTGCACTCAGCCTTGCCGCCGGCACAGCGCTGTCACCATTGGAGCTTCTTGCAAAGCAGGGCAGCGGTAGCGGCGTCTACTATCCGCCTTCACTGACAGGTCTGCGCGGCAGTCATCCTGGTTCATTCGAGGTTGCGCATGCGCTGGCCTGGGGCGGCGCCACCTTTTCCCGACCGGACGAACAAACAGATGACGTTTACGATCTCGTTGTTCTCGGCGGTGGTCTGTCAGGTCTCTCTGCTGCACACCTGTATCGCGAAAAAGTCGGTCCGGATGCACGCATCCTCGTTCTGGATAACCACGATGATTTTGGCGGGCATGCGAAACGCAATGAGTTCGATGTCGATGGAGAGCAGCTCATCTGCTACGGCGGCAGTCAGTCAATCGATACACCTGGACATTATTCACCAGTCGCATCGCAGTTGCTAAAAGATGTCGGCATCGACACACAACGTTTTTACGATTATTTCGATCGCAGCTATTACAAGGATCGAAATCTTCGCAATGGAATATATTTCAGTAAGGAGGTTTACGGCGCTGATAGTGTCAAGGCGAACGTCACCCGTGTTCCCGACGACACTGATGTCACGAAAATTGTCGATTCCTATCCATTGAGCGACGAATCCAGGGCGGCATTCATCCGCTTGCTGCAAGGTGATACCGATTACCTGGAGGGCAAATCGCGCGACGAAAAAATCAGCCTGATGAAGGCCATGAGTTATATGGACTTCCTGGAGAAAACTGCCGGCGTACCCGAAGAGGTTACGCTGGTGCTGCGCGACACGATCAAGGGTTTCTGGGGTTTTGGCTGGGATGCGCTCTCAGCACTGGAAGGATACCGACTGGGGATGCCCGGTACTTACCATCTTGGCATCGGTGATCTGGAAGGTGAGGCTGCGGGGCGCGACGAGCCCTACATTTTCCATTTTCCCGACGGCAATGCCGGTGTCGCCCGGTCACTGGTTCGTAAGCTGATTCCGGATGCGGTTCCCGGCAGAACGATGGAAGACCTGGTCCTGTCCAGGGTTGATTACTCACTGCTGGACAGGGAATCGAACAACACGAGGATTCGCCTGAATTGCACTGGCGTGGACACCCGCCATGTCGACGGCGACCGCTTTGTTGACGTTACCTACGTGCGCGAGGGCAGCACGTACCGGGTTCGCAGCAAGCATGCAATTCTTGCCTGTTATAACAATATCGTGCCACATATCTGCCCGGATATTTCCGCTGCGCAGACTGAAGCCATTGCTGCGACGACGAAAATTCCGCTGGTATATATAAGTGTCGCGGTGCGCAACTGGAAAGCGTTCGAGAACCTGGGGTACCAGAGCTTCTATATTCCGCAGGGGATATTGATGCATTCCTTCGGCATGGACTTCCCGGTCAGTATGGGCGGCTACGAATTCACGCAAAAGTCGAATGAGCCGACGGTTATTCATGGCACGTATTGCCCGACAGTACCCAGCGAGGGCCTTACGGAACGCGAACAACACGTAGCCGGTCGCCGACATCTGTACGAATTGAGTTTCGCTGATCTTGAGCGCGATATCGTCCGGCAGATGAGCGGTGCACTCGAGGGGGGTGGTTTTGACGCGGGAAGGGATATTGCCGCGATCACGGTCAATCGCTGGCCGCACGGTTATGCCTACGAATACAACGAGCTGTTCGATCCGCCCGAATGGAATCGTTACAACGGGCCACACCAGGCAGGTTCGGCACAAATGGGACGCATTTCGATCGCAAATTCTGATGCGTCTGCGTATGCGTATGTTAATGGCGCGATCGATGCGGCGGACCGGGCCGTTAAAGAACAAATCAAGGTCGTATGATTGTGGCATCGGGAATCTGTAAAGTTGGTCCATTGTGGTGCAGAGAATTCGCGGCTGAAGCCGCTCCCACAGAATTCTGCTTGGTAGTAAGCTCCTGCCAATCTTTTAGAAAACTGTGGGAGCGGCTTCAGCCGCGAATGATAGCTACAACATCACTGAACTTCCGCAGATGCGCCATCTTGCCGCGTTCAAAATCCGATTAGCGATTAATCACGATGAATGATCCAGGGTTCATATCACTTGTACCGACGCTGGTCGTTTTTGCCCTGGCGGTTCTCACCCGCAGACCGATCGAATCACTGATCAGTGGATCCCTGGTCGGTCTTGGCATTATTCACGGTACACAATTCATTGGCGGATTCGCTGAGTCTTCTATTCGTGTGATGACAGATCCGGATGTCGCGTGGGTAATCCTCGTCTGTGGATTCATGGGCAGCATGATTGGAATCCTTATCCGCACCGGTGCCACCAGCGCCTTTACGGAAAAGATGTCTACCTGGGTCAAGTCTCCAAAAAGTGCGTTAATGGCATCCTGGGTGCTCGGCATTTTTATGTTCGTCGACGATTACCTGAATTCGCTTGCAGTCGGTTCCGCGATGCGCACCCTGACCGATAAGTACAAAATCTCCAGGGAAAAGCTGGCTTACGTTGTCGACTCGACCGCGGCTCCAATTAGCGTGATCATCCCGTTCTCAACCTGGGGCGTCTTCTTCGCCGGCCTTATCGTTGCCAATGGTATCGCTCCGGAAGGCGAAGGGTTGGACACCTATATCAGCGCTATTCCATACATGTTGTATGCCTGGGTTGCGGTTCTGCTGGTCCCGGTTGTAATTTTCGGGTTTATTCCCGCGCTTGGCAGCATGAAGCAGGCGGAGTTGCGCGCGCAATCGACGGGCCAGACCGTGCCGCCCGGCGCTGAGCATATCGACAAGGCGAACCAATCCATTCAACCGAAAGAGGGCGTCAAACCACGGATTCGGATGTTCGTTGTGCCAATGACGCTGCTGATCGCTGCCACGCTCTGGTTCGATAAGGATTTTCTGGTTGGAATTTACATTACGCTGGGATGTACGGCGGCCTACGTAATGATTGCGCGTATCCTGGATATGCATGACACGTTCGATACGATTATCGATGGCTTCAAAACGATGATCGAACCGTTGGGTGTGCTCGTGGCGGCTTTCATCCTGAAAGACGTCAATGATTCACTCGGGCTCGCCAACTATGTCGTCACAACCATGGAACCGATGCTTACGCCGGAGCTCTTGCCCGCGACTATTTTTGCAACCATGGGTGTAGTGTCATTCATGACTGGCTCGAACTGGGGCGTGTTCGTCATTATTCTGCCAATCGTCACATCCCTGGCGAACAATCTTGGTGCGGACATGACGCTGGTGATCGGCGCCACCTTATCAGCGAGCACATTCGGCAGCCACGCCTGCTTTTACTCCGATGCCACGGTGCTGACGGCACAGGCGACGGGCTGCACTCCCATGCAGCATGCGCTCACACAGTTTCCATACGCACTCATTGCAGCTGCGATTTCTTTGGCGGGTTACGTAGTACTCGCTTACTGGTAGTTTTTATTCTTACAGAGGTCTGATCGATGAAAAAAATTCTTATTACAGTGGGTATCGCCATTCTAGCGGCTGCTGCGGCGATCGCTGAGCATCATGAGGGTACGGTAGTGCCGGCGAAAATGAGCAAATCAGATATATCAGGCACGATTTTCGAGCGCCCCGATATGCTGGAATCAACACACAAAGATGGTCACGTAACGCTGGATGTCACCACATTGTTGAGCAGCGACAAGAAATTTGCCTCCGGCATGTATCGTTCCGGCAAAACCCGCTCCGAGATCAATGAGCCATACGGTGTTGATGAGTTCATGTATTTTCTCGAAGGTGGCGTAACGTTGACGTCAGCGGATGGGTCCGTGCAGGTTATCAACGCTGGCGAAGGGGTAACGGTTCCCAAAGAATGGACCGGCATCTGGGATACTGACGGCTATACTAAGATCTGGGTTATCTATTCCGAGGATGGCTCCGGGCTGTAACCGGACAACGCGCGCAACGAGGGCACGAAGATGAGTCGATATACACGCAGGAAATTTCTTGGAACGTCGGCGGTAGTACCGCTCGGCCTCGGGCTTGCAGCGACGGAATCGGCGCACGGAGAACCGGCTACGGGCATGGCCGATATGATCGTGACCGGTGGCAACATAGTGACGATGAATCCGTGGGAACCGACGGTCGAAGCGCTGGCGATTCAAGGTGATCGAATACTCGCGGCTGGGTCGAACGAGGATATCGTCAGGCTGGCAAATGCCTCTACCACCAGGATCGACGCAGGGGGTATGACCGTCACCCCGGGTTTCATCGATTCTCACAGTCATCCGTTGTTCGCCGAGGAAGCGATCGGTGTCAACGTCAACCTGCGACGCATTGATGACGTCAAGACAGCACTCGCCGGTAAAGCAGCACAAACGCCGCCCGGTCACTGGGTGCGTGGCGTCATGTATGACGACACCAAGTTTGAGGACGAACGTCCGTTAAATCGAAATGACATTGATGACGTTGTGCGTGACCACCCGGTCTATGTCGGTCATCGCGGCGGTCACACCGGCGTGGTCAATTCGAAAGCTTTCGAGGTTGCCGGCATTACAATGGATACGCCCGACCCTGTTGGCGGCAAATTTTATCGTGAGGATGGCGAGTTCACCGGCAAGGTTGCCGAGCATGCCCGCACACCATTTTTCGAATCCGGCGTCTGGCCGGTCATGGATCGGAGCGTACGTCAGGAATCGGCCACCATTGCTTCCAGGAACATGGCCGCCGCCGGCCTGACCTCAACGACTGAAGCCTATGGCAGCCTGGAAGACATGATTGCGTATCAGGATGCACGTGATGCCGATGAATTATTTTTCCGCATCGCGTTCATGCCCGGTGGCAACAGCAAGGTTTACGAGGGGCTTAAAACTGCAGGAATCCGTTCCGGTTTTGGCGACAATATGATTCGTATCGGCGCGGTCAAGTACGCTGCGGATGGCTCGGCATCAGAACGTACGATGTCGATGAGTACACCCTACGCTGGCAAGCCGGATGACTACGGCATCCTGACCATGAACCAGGAGCAGATTGATGACGCGGTAGACGATGCTGTTGCACATGGGTTTCGCGTCGGTATTCACGCCAACGGCGATGTCGCGATTGACATGGTGCTGAACGCATACGAAAGGGTTCTCAAAAATCATACGGGGCCGAACCCGCGGCACCGTATCGAACATTGTTCGCTTGTTAACGAGCGAATTATTCAGCGTATAAAAGCTGCCGGCGTGGTACCCGCACCTTTTTACACGTACGCCTATTTTCATGGCAACAAGTGGGTTGACTACGGCGAAGAGAAAATGGAAACGATGTTCGCACATCGCAGTTTTCTCGATGCCGGCATTCCGGTTGCACCGGCATCTGACTACACGCCAGGACCTTATGAACCGATGATGGCAATCCAGAGCATGGTTACACGCAAGGACGTGCGCGGCCGGGTCTGGGGCCCAAGCCAGCGTGTATCGGTTACCGAAGCCATGCGTATATGCACGATGCATGGTGCTTATGCTTCTTTTGAGGAAGACATCAAAGGGTCGCTGGAGGCCGGCAAGCTGGCAGATTTCGTAATCCTGGAAAAAGACCCGCACGACGTGGATCCGGATTCCATCGTGGATATCAAGATTGTGCGCACCGTGCTTGGCGGGCAAACGACCTACGAGGCGTAGATACGCCAGCCACCAAAAAAAAACCGGGGTCGAACCGAGGTTTTATTGAAAAACCTCGGTTCGACCCCGGTTTCCGCCCAGCGGGCGATTGTCGAAATCTCTGCAGCATCTGGGTTTTTTTGCCTTCTGTGTAACCTTTCCCCCCGGTCGTGCCTATAAGCAGGTAAATCACTACGAAATCCTGAGGATTCGACATGACAGCAAGACGCTTTTTCTTATTACTACTGATTTTCAGCTTCCCTTTGACCGTTCATGCGGGCGTCTCCGCCGATGACCTGCCAGGCGACCTGGTCTGGTATATGCACGCGGACCTCGAGGAAATGCGTGCCACTGAATCCGGCAGCCCGCTTTATGACTGGTTTGACGATGAGGTGATTGCCGAGATCAATGATGAGGTCGGCATCAACCTGAGTACCGAGGTTGATTCTGTCACTGCGTTTTCGGATGGGGCTGACAGTACAGTCATCATCGTTGAGGGGCCGCTCACAAAGTCTTCGCAGGACAAATTGCTGGCAATGGCGACGTTAGAGGCAACGGTTAATCGTCTCGAATCTGGCGGCAAGGAGTATTACCACGTCAAAGATAATGAAGACGATGATGAGGACGACGACGACGATGACGACAGTCGACACCGGGGCAACAATTCATTGGACGGTTTTGATGATGCTGCCTATTTCAGTTTCAGTGTGGCGAACAAAGCCATCATCACATCCAACGAAAGTCAGATGCAGGAATTGCTAAAAAACGGCGGTAAGATAACCGGTAGCCAAAGCCACGATGGCTCAATGTTTGTCCTTACCGCTGATCGCTCATTCGTGCAGGCAGGCCTCAGGCCTGATGGCATGGCCGACGATGATGATGACTGGGAGTCAAATATCCTGCGCAATACCGAGCAGGCCGCACTATTGGTCTCTGACAGCGGGGGCCAGATTGCTGTTGAGGCACAACTCGTGTCGACTGATCCAAAAATGGCCGCCTCAATTGCGAGCATTGTTAGTGGGCTTATTAGTCTGCAAGCCTTCAATTCGGAACTTGACCCTGAGTTGCTAAGCCTGATCCAAAATACCAAGGTCAAGGTGAAGGACAACGTATTGACGGTTAGTACCGTGATCGATCCCGAACTTGTGGTCAGTGTGCTGGATGACTAGCGGGCTGCGCGAGGAAATTGACGAGAAAAGCCGGGTTATCTGAAAGAAGTGCTCACTGATGAACAACTCGTGGAAGCATCGTTGCAGGGGTCTGCTGCTGCGTTCAACGAAATCGTTGAGCGCTACCGGGAGCGACTGCTGCGCTTCCTGCTCACCCGGTCAGCAAGCCGGGCAGATGCTGAGGACGCCATTCAGGATACTTTCATCAGCGCCTATCGCTATTTGTATAGCTTTAATCCGCGCTGGCGTTTCAGTACCTGGCTGTATCGCATTGCATTGCGCAATATCGCGCGCCAGCCGTGGCGCTATTCGCAGGATGCAGAGATTGAACCGACCGATAGTGAAGACCCGTTACAAATCTGCCTGGTCGCGTCAGATCACGAGAATATCTGGCTCACGGCGAAGCGAATTCTGTCAGATGACGCTTATTCCGCAATGTGGTTGAGATACGTCGAGGATATGTCGGTGAGAGAAGTTGCCCGGGCCCTGAATAAATCGGTGTCATGGGCGAAAGTTACGTTATTGAGAGGACGTCGCAGGCTGAAGCTTGAACTGGCAGACAGCGCATCAGCCGCGGCACGGAGTGAAAGCTATGGATGAATTCGAGAAAAGACTGAAACGTGATGCCCTGGACATTAGCGTCGATATTTCGCCGCCGCTTACGGCCCGGATCGAGGCGTCATTGCTGGCGGCCGAGCGCATCGAGCCGTTGCGACAAAACCGTAGCGACACCAGTAACTTGTGGTGGGCCAGCAGCCTGACAGGGCTGGCCGCTGCTGCTGCCGTCATCGTGCTGCTCAACTGGAATCGGCCAGAACCGGCAGCGGTTTTGCCTGAGCAGACCGCGTTCCAGGTGGTGCCCGACGCACACGAATATCTGCGGCAGATTCAGGGTCGGCTGCCCCTGCACGCCGAGACTGCAGACTTCACGCATGGTCTCGAAGAGGAGCTGCAGAAGCTGCAAGCGGATCTTGAGAAGGCTCGCGAAAACGTAAACCGGGACATCGATTTCACATTCTGAAATCCGGGCTGCGGGTATCATGCTGTGCGTGATTTCTCCGGCGGCCCCATGCAGTACTGAGAATACTGTAATTACATTGATAATCAATATGTTGGGCATTCGCCTAGCACACTAAACTGTGTCTGTCATTAGTGGAAATCACCAACCGAATCCACTATCCTGCTAGCTGGCCGGATGCGACGAGTACAATAAATTCGCCGTCCGGACGAGTATCAGTTCGCTCCTGAAAAAAAAGCGTTAGCTTAGGGTGCACGGCAAGGGGTTGCCGCGGGGAAATTCAAAGTCCGAAAGACATATAAAAAAGATTGCGTGCTGGTCACAGACAATACCGTCGGTTCATCTGCAACCGCCAGATTAATTCGCGAAACTCAAGAATAAGGATGCAATAGGTATGCCTATAGCAGTTGTGCTCATTCTGTTAGTGATTGGAACATTACTGTTTCATTTTCTAAGTCCCTGGACATTTACGCCGCTGGCTTCCAACTGGAGCCAGATTGATGAAACGATAAACATCACGTTCTGGGTTACCGGCTTCGTCTTCGTCGCCGTTAACCTGTTCATGGCATATGCGATCATCAAGTTTCGTGCGAGGAAGGGCCACAAAGCTGTCTACGATCCGGAAAACAAAAAACTCGAGACCTGGTTAACCGTACTGACTTCAGTGGGTGTTGCCGCCATGCTGACACCGGGTCTTTTCGTCTGGGGCGATTTTGTCAACGTGCCCGACGAGGCGATCGAGGTCGAAGCTGTTGGCCAGCAATGGCACTGGACCTATCGTTTTCCTGGCGCGGATGGCGAATTTGGTATCGTTAAGTCTGAACTGGTAACCGATGACAACCCTTTCGGTATGGTCGCGGATGACCCATCGGGTCAGGACGACGTCCTGATATACAACCCCGAGGTGCATATCCCGCTGGATGTGCCGATCAAATTCAATTTACGCTCCAAGGACGTCCTGCACGATTTCGCGGTCGCCCAGTTTCGCGTCAAGATGGATCTCGTGCCTGGCATGGTGACCTATATCTGGTTGACGCCGACAAAGCTCGGTACCTACGAGGTTTTGTGTGAAGAACTCTGTGGTGTCGCTCACCATACGATGCGCGGTGCCGTTGTGGTGGATGAGCAGGATGACTTCGACGCCTGGATTGCCAGTAACCCGACTTATGCGGATATGCAGAATACAGTCGCCGGCAATGCCAGTGTGGGCGCTGCGCAGTATGCTGTTTGTGCAGCCTGTCATGGTCAGCAGGGCGAAGGTCTGCAGGCGCTTAACGCGCCGAAACTGGCCGGTCAGGAAGCCTGGTACCTGAAACGCCAATTGCAAAATTACAAAACGGGTCTGCGTGGCACACATGAGGATGATGTTTTCGGCAAGACTATGGCGCCGATGGCAGCAACGCTGGCAGATGATGCCGCGATTGCTAATGTCATCGCGCACATTCAGACATTTCCGGACAATCCGCCAGCGCCCTCGATAGAAGGCGATGTCGCCCATGGCGCAAAGCTTTACACGACATGTGCGTATTGTCATGGCCGAGATGCACAAGGTGTTCAGGCGATCAATGCACCACGCATGCAGGGAATGACGGACTGGTATCTCGCAACCCAGTTGAAGAATTTCAAGTCTGGTGTACGTGGCGCACATCCGCGGGACTTTTACGGTATGCAGATGGGCTTCATGGGCCGGACGATGCAGGATGACCAGGCGATCAACGACGTAATTGCCTACATCAACACGCTGTAAATTGAATTGCTAAGTAATAAAAAATTGAAAAAGTTAACCGACAAGACATCAGTAAGGGGATCTTGATGGCATATGTCTCAATCGCAGATCGTGATCACGAAATCGAGCATCACGATCCGCAAACATTCTTAACCAAATACGTCTGGAGCCAGGACCACAAGGTCATCGCCATCCAATACGGTGGGACGGCAATCTTTGTTGGCATCATCGCGCTCTGCCTGTCGGTAATGATGCGTTTGCAGCTCGGCTTTCCTGATTCCTTTGAGTTGATAAGCCCTGAAAATTATTATCAGTTCATCACCATGCACGGCATGATTATGGTGATTTATCTGCTGACAGCATTGTTTCTCGGCGGCTTTGGTAATTACCTGATTCCCTTGATGTGCGGTTCGCGAGACATGGTATTCCCGTACCTAAACATGCTCAGTTACTGGGTTTACCTGGTGTCCGTCATCATTCTGCTCACGAGCTTCTTTGTGCCGGGTGGTGCGACGGGTGCAGGCTGGACTTTATATCCGCCGCAGGCCATCTCGCAGGGAACGCCGGGCACGGAGTGGGGCATCCTGCTCATGCTCCTGTCACTAGCCGTGTTTATTGTTGCCTTCACGATGGGTGGCCTGAACTACGTGGTAACTGTGCTGCAGGCACGATGCCGTGGCATGACACTGATGCGTCTGCCGTTGTCTATCTGGGGCATCTTCATTGCGACAGTCCTCGGTTTGCTGGCGTTCCCGGCACTGCTGGTCAGCGCCATAATGATGATCCTGGATAAGACGCTGCTGACGAGCTTCTTTATGCCAGCGATGGTTTCTGCCGGTGAGCAGACCAGCCACGCAGGCGGCAGCCCGGTGTTGTTCCAGCACCTGTTTTGGTTCTTCGGTCATCCCGAGGTCTACATCGTGGCGCTGCCGGCCTTTGGTATCGTTTCTGATTTGCTGGCCACGCATGCACGCAAGAACATTTTTGGCTACCGCATGATGGTCTGGGCACTACTTGCGATCGGCGGACTGAGCTTTATTGTCTGGGCTCATCATATGTATGTCAGCGGCATGAACCCCTATTTTGGTTTTTTCTTTGCGACGACGACACTGATTATCGCGGTGCCAACTGCGCTCAAAGTTTATAACTGGGTGCTGACGTTATGGCAGGGCAACATTCATTTGCGCGTGCCTATGCTGTTCGCCATCGGCTTCGTATTCACGTTTACCCATGGAGGCCTGACCGGCTTGTTCCTTGGCAACGTAACGATTGATTTGCCGCTGTCAGATACCTACTTCGTGGTGGCTCATTTTCATATGGTCATGGGCGTGTCACCGATCCTCGTGGTCTTCGGCGCGATCTATCACTGGTACCCAAAAATTACCGGGCGGATGTATAACGAGACGCTGGGTCGATTGCACTTCTGGCTGACCTTCGTCGGAACATACTCTATTTACCTGCCGATGCACTATCTGGGCTTCCTGGGTGTGCCGCGACGCTACTTCGCGATGGGCAATACAGATTTCATGCCGGATTCGGCACAGACACTGAACGCGAGCATTTCGATTACAGTAATAATTGTGGCGCTCACACAGTTGATCTTCCTCTACAACATAATTTCGAGTCTGCGCAACGGCAAGAAAGCCGGCGGAAACCCCTGGGGTGGAACCTCGCTTGAGTGGCAAACACCTGATACACCACCCAAACACGGTAACTGGGGCCACGATTTGCCGGTCGTTCATCGTTGGGCTTACGACTTCAGCGTACCGGGGCAGGAGCAGGACTTTACGCCGCAGACTGTGCCGGCCGATGAGGTGCCGGTTGGGCGTGATCACGGGGTGGATCACTAGTGACAATCACGCTCGTCTTTCTCGGTGCCATTATGATCACCGTTATCAGCTGGTTGCTAAAGCAGACGCTGAACGTTGAGCCATGGGTCTCGGACGCCGCGGCTGACGCGGTATCGGGTACCTCGATCGACACCAACAACAAGACCCTGGGGCTGACGACTTTTCTTGCAGTAGCAACGTCGATATTTGCATTATTTATCAGCGCCTACACGCTGCGCATGCAGCAGCCGGACTGGCGGCCACTGGCCGAGCCTGCTCTCTTGTGGTTCAACACGGCGATCCTGGTGCTGGCCAGTATTGCTTATCACTGGACCAGGAATGCGGCGGTCAGTGGTAATACAGCGAGACTCAAACCTGGCCTTTCGATATCTGGAATATTGACGATCATGTTTCTTGGCGGCCAGCTGATCGCCTGGCAACAACTTAACGCGAGCGGATTTTATGTGTCGACCAACCCGGCCAACGCATTCTTTTACCTCCTGACTGCGGTCCACGGCGTTCATCTGCTCGGTGGCCTGTGGGTCTGGGCACGCTCGACGACAAAAGTATGGACCGGCGCTGAAGCAGACAGTGTCAGACTAAGCATCGAACTTTGCACGGTTTACTGGCATTTCCTGTTGCTGGTATGGATCGTGATGTTCGGCGTGTTGTTATCTACTTAAGAAGGAAATCGACCTATGTCGGAAGCAGCAATGACTAGTACCGGAGACGTATTGCCGGCTGGAACGAAGGGAGTCTCGCACGACTTCTCCTCGGACATGCAGTCATTCCGTGTGCCCTGGGGCAAGGCCATGATGTGGATCTTTCTCCTGAGTGACACATTTATCTTTAGCTGCTTTCTCATCGGCTACATGACGGTACGTATTTCTGCCGTTGATCCATGGCCGATACCCAGTGAAGTTTTTGCCTTGAGTTTCGGTGGCGATCCGATTCCACTGATTCTGATCGCGATCATGACGTTTATCCTTATTACCTCCAGTGGCACTATGGCACTGGCGGTCAACATGGGCTATCGCAAGAATCGCAAAGCCACATTCTGGCTGATGATTGCTACTGCAGCGCTGGGCGCGTCATTCGTCGGCATGCAGGCATTTGAGTGGACCAAACTCATCGTCGAGGAAGGCGTGCGGCCGTGGGCTAATCCAATGGGTGCAGCGCAATTCGGCTCGACATTTTTCATGATCACGGGCTTCCATGGTATGCACGTTTCTGCCGGCGTGATTTATTTGGTTGTTATAGCCAACCGGGTCAGGAATGGCTTCTATGAGAAGCGCGGTGGCAACTACGAGATCGTCGAGATTACTGGCCTGTACTGGCATTTCGTCGACCTGGTCTGGGTATTCATTTTCGCATTTTTCTACCTCTGGTAGTCCTCTGTAGGAGTTTGTTCGTATGGCCGAGGAAGGACAACAACACCCACTTAACGTCTATTTCTGGATCTGGGGTCTGCTGTTTGTATTAAGCGGTTTCTCCTACATGGTGGATTACCTGAATTTTCAGGGGATGACGCGCTGGACACTGATTCTGTTATTCATGTTTCTTAAGGCCGGCTTTATTGTCGCGATCTTCATGCATATGAAGTGGGAAAGACTTGCCTTGAAATTCGCGATTTTGTTACCGCCGATAGCCATCATGGTTTTTATTGCCTTGATGTCGATTGAGGGTGATTACACGTTCCTGACGCGCATCGAATTCTTTGGTGACAGCACGTTTGTACCAGAGGCGGTTCATCACTAATTTGACGGGTGTGAAACCCGTCAGGAAAAAGGGGCCGCAACGGCCCCTTTTTTGTCTACAAAGGCAATCGTAATGCAGTCACTAATGAGCATCGTCGGTATTTTCACGCTGCTATTAATTGCATTCCTGCTTTCAACTGATCGCAGCGCTATAAACCGCCGTACCGTCCTGACCGCGTTCGCATTGCAGGTTGGTATCGCCGCTTTTATTTTGTTCGTGCCGCAGGGCAGTGGCTTTCTCGACGTTATCGTCAGAGGTGTGCAGCATGTCATTAACTACGGCAATGACGGAATAGAGTTCGTTTTTGGTGCTAAAGCAAGAGAAAACCTTGGTTTCACAATCGCACTGAATGTATTGCCCATCATTGTTTTCTTTTCAGCGTTGATGTCCGTTCTTTACTACCTCGGCATTATGCAGCGGGTAGTCGGAATACTCGGCGGCTGGCTGCACAAACTGCTAAAAACCAGTGAGACGGAGTCAATGTCCGCCGTCTCCAACATCTTCGTTGGTCATACCGAGGCACCGCTGGTCGTCAAACCGTACCTGGCAGGCATGAGCCAGTCTGAACTCTTTGCAGTTATGACCGGCGGCTGCGCAACCATTGCCGGTGCTGTGATGGCGGGCTATGCGGCCATGGGCGTCGATTTGAAATTCCTGATTACCGCCAGTTTCATGGCAGCACCGGGTGGACTGTTGATGGCAAAAATCCTCATGCCGGAGACAGGACACAAGGACGTGAAATTTGATCCGGACAATACCGGCGATGATGCGCAGGCGGTCAACATATTCGAAGCAATCGCCAACGGTGCGGCGACTGGCCTGACGCTGGCACTCAATGTCGGAGCTATGTTGTTGGCTTTCGTGGCGATGATCGCCCTGCTGAATGGCATTCTGTCCGGGATCGGTGGCTGGTTCGGCTTCGACGATCTCACGCTGCAGTGGATACTCGGCAAGGTGCTCGCGCCGTTGGCGTTTTTACTGGGCGTACCCTGGAGTGAGGCAATTGATGCGGGCAGCCTGATTGGCCAAAAAATCGTTATAAACGAGTTTTATGCTTATGCGAGTTTCGTTCAGATCAAAGAGACGCTGACGCCGCACACCCAGGTCATCATTACTTTTGCACTTTGCGGTTTTGCCAATTTGTCGTCTATCGCCATTCTCCTGGGAGGTCTCGGCAGCATAGTGCCAAGTCGCCGCAAGGATATCGCGAGACTTGGTCTGCGGGCCGTATTAGGGGGTACACTGGCTAATCTTATGAGTGCGACGCTGGCCGGTTTGTTCTTCTCCCTGCAATAACGGTCCGTGGCTGGAGACGAACGTGCGCAGAGCAATCATCCTGGTAATGGACTCTTTCGGCATCGGCGCTACCGACGATGCGGATCGTTTTGGTGATGTCGGCGCAAATACATTGGGCAGCATCGCAGCGCGGCGCGCGTCTGGCCCATCCGGCCCACTCAATTTGCCAAACCTTTCACGTCTGGGCCTGATGCACGCAGCAACAGAAAGCGCTGGTGAAGTTCCACAAGGCTGCAGTACGGATGCTGACGTTATCGGCGCCTACGGTTACGCGAGTGAACTCAGCAGCGGCAAGGATACGCCGAGCGGTCACTGGGAAATTGCAGGTGTGCCGGTATTGTTCGACTGGGGATATTTCACGAAGAAGACCGACACGTTTCCACCCGAGCTTCTCGAGAAGCTGATAGAGAGGGCCGGGTTACCCGGTGTATTGGGCAACTGTCATTCATCAGGCACGACGATCATTGCGGAACTTGGCGAAGAACACATGGCCAGCGGCAAGCCGATCGTTTATACGTCTGCGGACAGTGTGTTCCAGATCGCGTGTCACGAGGAGTCGTTCGGTTTACAGAATCTTTATGATCTCAGCGCGATTGCGCGCGAGCTTGTTGACGACTACGACATCGGTCGCGTTATCGCCCGACCATTCGTCGGCACAGACAACAGTAATTTTGTTCGCACCGGCAACCGACGCGATCTGACGGTGCTGCCACCTGCACCTACACTTTTGGACAAGCTGGCCGAAAGTGGCGGCGAGGTAATCAGTGTCGGCAAGATATCCGACATTTATGCCCACCAGGGCATCACACAAAAGGTAAAAGCGACCGGCAATGCGGCGTTATTTGACGCGACACTGGAAGTGCTTAAAGGCGCACCCGATCGTTCTATCGTCTTCACCAATTTCGTTGACTTCGACATGTTGTACGGACATCGGCGCGATGTAGAAGGTTATGCGACCGCACTCGAATATTTCGACAACCGCCTGCCGGAAATTATTGACCTGATGACCGACGATGATGTGTTAGTTATCTGCGCCGACCACGGTTGTGATCCGACCTGGCAAGGTACTGATCATACCCGCGAGCATATTCCGGTTCTGGTTTACGGTGCAGGGGTTACTGCGGGATCACTTGGCAAACGTGAGACGTTTGCAGACATCGGGCAAAGCCTGGCCGGATTCTTCGATCTCTCGCCCATGGACTACGGGGTCAGCTTCCTGACCTGATCCGGCTGCCGGTCACACCCTTATTTTTGCTCCTGCAGCCATTGCACAGCTTCTGCAACCGAGAAAAACAGCGAAATTGGCAGACCGCGATTAACGGCGACTGACTCTGCAAAATCCTTCAGGTCGCCCATTTGCGGATCGACGTAGGCTACAGCCTCAAAAAACCCCAATGCGCGCATGCTGCCCTCGGAGGCCATCGCGAATACGTCCAAACCATCCAGTCGCGGACCCTCGAGGCACTCCTCGATCAGCAGGCGAGTAGATTGCCGCTTTTTGCACTCGGCCAGTACTTCATCTATGTACTGCTCCACAGATTCGCGGCTGCTGGTTCCGGTTACAGTTGCGTGAAGATAGTCAGGGCGTTGCTCAAATGTTACTTCACAAGGCATGGCGTCCCCAGGCAGCGCTGCATCGATGGCAGGTGGAAATGATTCTCATTTCTGCATAATAAACGTGGTCGGTTTAGACCACAACTGAAAAGTCCCGCGGTCCACTCCGGGAAATGGTGAGAGGAACTCATACTGTCACGAGGTGGCGGGAGGCACCGGTGAGGCCGTCATCACTGCCGCATGATGTGCGTCAGTACCATCGCCCACATGCCGCCAAGAACGAGCAGACTGGCGACAAACAGGCGAAACCGGAGCAGCACAATATTTGAAGTCAGGTGAACGTAGCTGTGGACGAATCGCAGGCCAACGAACGCCCAGGCGAGAGCGAGTAATAAATTGCTGTCCTGCTCAGTGACGAATGCAGTCATGCAAACAACGTAAAAGAGCACAGGTGCTTCATAGAGATTAGTTACGTGGCGTGAATACGCCGCCAGCTTTTCAGGCTCTTCATGGCCTCGATAGAGGCTGAAGAATCCTGGGTGTATATCACCTCGCCGTATCGCACGAAGCCGCAAAATACCCATCCGAAATACGACGAACAACGTGAGCGCAACCAAGGTCAAACCCGGAACCAGAATATCCATTTTCACTCCTGCAAACATGGCAGTATCGCCCGCTGGGCGGGCTCCTACATTTCTAATTAGTATTGTAGGAGCCCGCCCAGCGGGCGATTCTCACAACCCAATATCACCCTAATGACTAATACCTCAACCTGAATCGCCACCCTTGCTATCAGACGCTGTCCCATCAACAGCCGCGGTCTCCTCCGCACGCCGTTCCAGCCTTTTCCTGACCAGCTCCAGTTTGCGCTCGTGATGTTGCCGCTCGGCCGGGACGACAAAAAATATCCAGATAGCAACAAATACTCCCAACCCAATCATTGCCATGTAAATGTAGTTCACAGGTAATGGCGCTCAGTTGGCCTCGTCCGAAGATTGCCTCGTAAATAAGCGATCCAGAGTCCGGGTGATCTCCTTCATAGCCGGGATAAGTACGATGAAAAAGACGCTGCCAATGACCAGCATCGTCAAGGGAATATCCTCACGGAGATTGCGGACGACTATCAAACCGCCGAGCCAAATTGCGACCAGGATCCAGGAAACAACGCCATCATTTCCCCGTGTAGTTTCTTCCGGTTCCGGTGTCATATTCGTCTCAAAGCGCGGTTGCAATCCGCCGCCGCATATCCGTACTACCTGCTATTCTAGCAAGACAATCGTGTCCTGTTTGCTGTCCCGACTTCCGTAGCAACTCGTCAGACCTGCATATATCGAGGTGCTGCAAACCAATGGTCAAGGTTTTCGGTCCAGACACGAAACAAAACATTGAGGGATGACTTCATACGGCGTTCAACTTCGAGTTGATGCGGACGTGAGGAGTGATCGGATTTATAGACATTGTTTTCTCAATGCAGCGAGCTGTCAGGCGTTATCGTCAATACATCGGATTGCCATTGGCAGATGACTCCTGGACTTCCTGAATCGCATCCCAGTGTTCGACGATTTTCCCATTGGTATCAAATCTCAGGAAATCCATCGTTACGTACGCATCTCCGTCAGGCCATACCTGGTGTGTATGTAGTGAGACAAGGTCCCCCTCCGATACTGATCTCACGAATTCAATGGTCTTTCCGGGATATTCTGACGCCATAGTCTCAAAGTAATCTATAAAGGCATCCTTTCCATCCCCAACCAGTGGATTGTGCTGAATGTATTCGTCTCCAACATATTTCTCTACCGCCTTGCGAGGCTGTCCCAAGTACGCCATTTCATAAAATGCGATAGCGTTCTGACGATTCTGGTTTTGTTGAGAGGGCAATGTAAACTTCCTGGCGAAATTTTGTGATTTTACGCCTAACGGGTTGGCTGGATAGCGCCAGGTAACTGGCGAGCGTCGTGTAAGGCGATCATCATAACAGTGCACGAAGCGTGACAGAAAAAGTACGCTGAGTCGCCCGGCGGCCTGTGTAGCGATTTGTTAGCTGACTATGTGCGACCAAGCCAGTATCTGGGCCGTCGACGACGATGTGCCACCGCGACTATCGTAATTTCAGCCGCGGTCGAACGATACAGAACATAGAAAGGAAATCAATGAATTGGCTTTGATCGAAGGTCATTATCGACCTTACGCGCGGCATTCGGCAGTTTTTGAATGCGTTGTGTTGCGCTCTCAAATTCGGCTAGAAACTCTGTGCCAAGATTCGATCGTTGGGTATTGTAATAACCTACGCAAGCTTCGAGTTCCTCAGAAGCTTCCGAGAGAATTCGAAATAACGTCATTTAAGGCAGGATTTGATCTCAGCAATTACGTCACTGACCGGACGAGACTGAGTTTTTCCAGTGTCGTAGTCTTTGAGGCGTTTTTCCGATTCGTCGAGCCATAGGGCCTCGGCATCCTCATCGGTACCTGCGTCCAGGCTTTCAATTAGGCTCATGGCGAGGCGAGCCCCATCCTTCTGGGGCAAATTCCTGACTTGATCTTCCAGGTTGCGGTCGCTGGAACTCATGCAGATACCATATTGCCCAGGCAAAGAAACGTCAATGACTGAATCTACATCTTATGTCGAGATAGCTAACTAACTAAAATTAGTTTGCAGATGTTAGCGGTCAAATCGTACAAAAAGTGGAGCGTAACAGAGTGAGCCGACTGTAAGTCATTGAGTTAAATAAGTGGTGTATTTGTTATGTTGCACTTTAAACGCTTGGTGATGTTTCAAGCGGCCTCATTGATTTCTTTTCGCTAATGCGGCCTGAATTCGTCCGGCAAGTACGGTCGCTTCACGGCGGACACGGTCCGTGTCAATTGTCAGGAATTCGCCGTCGTGCATTAATAACTTGCCGTCCACAGTGACTGACGCGACGTCCTGTTCATCAGCTACGTAGACGAGGTGCGAGATGACGTCGTAAGTGGGTACGAAGTGTACGTCGTCGAATGATACCTGGATGACGTCGGCTCGCATGCCGATTGCGAGTGCACCAACTTTGTCACCGAGTCCCACCGCTTCAGCGCCACCACTGGTTGCCATGTTTAACACGGTGCTTGCCGACATTACTTCCGGATCCATTTTGTCCACTTTCTGCAGTAAAGCGGCAAGTCGCATTTCTTCCCACATATCAAGATCATTGTTACTGGCTGCGCCGTCCGTGCCGAGGCCAACAAGTACGCCGGCCTGCAGCATGTCGGTTACCGGGGAAATACCGGAAGCGATTTTCATGTTTGAGGTCGGGTTGTGAATGACGCCAACTCCTCGCTCGGCGAGAATTTGAATTTCATCCTCGGTCGGCCAAACTACATGTGCGCCAATAGTAGGGCCATCCAGGAAACCGATCGACTCAAATAACTCGATGCTTGTCATGCCAAACGTCTCTTTAGAATACTGCAGCTCGAACGGTGACTCTGACATGTGGATGCTGATCGGGACGCCCGCATCGTTGGCAGCATCACGGGTTGCTTTGAGTTGCTCGGCGTTCAGTGTGTAATTTGCATGCGGACCGAAAATCGGCGTGATGCGGCTGTTGCGGCCTTTCCAGTTTTCAACGAAAGCCAAACCTTTTTGAATCGAATCGGCGGCATCCTCCGCATCAGGGCTGCGCTGGTCAATGACAGTTGCAGAGATGAATGCGCGAAGACCGCAGGACTCGACAACTTGCGCTACAACATCCGGGTAGTAATACATGTCGACAAAGGTCGTGGTGCCACCCCTGATCATCTCCCAGCAAGCCAGTTCCGTTCCAATGCGTACAAATTCGGCATCGACGAACTCGACCTCGGCAGGGAAGATGTAATTGTTCAGCCAGTCCATTAATGCCAGGTCATCGGCGACACCGCGCAGCAACGTCATCGCGGCATGCGAGTGGCCATTGACCAGGCCGGGCATGACGATTCGATTTTCGCCCGACAAATGGGCATTCGCGTTGTAGCGGCTATTGATTTCGCTGGCAGGGCCGATACCGATAATGAGGCCTCCATCCACAGCAACAGCGCCGTCCCGAATGACATTACCTTCCTTGTCCATTGTGACGATGTATTCGCCCTCAATAATCAAATCGATTGCGTCAGCGTCAGATACTTCCGTTTCGTTGGCGTCGTTCGCGGCGTCCGTGGTGGGTGAGCAAGCGCTTATGCCGGTCATTACGAGCAGTAGGACAGGTAACGAAAACGTACTTTTTGCGCTTATTTTGTCGGTCATAATCTTCCAGCCAGAATCACCCTGTGAGAGAGGCATTCTAACCCGGCTACACCTGGTGAGACTGTTTCAACAGGCTTCAGAGTTTCATGATGACGGCGCGAAATCGATTTGGAATGGTGCTAATGTTCACAGCGGCCTGCCTGACGAGATGTGTGGGCGAGAACTGGAGCCGAGTGATAAGTCACTTACTGGATAGGTCAGATGCTATTTACCGACATCATCAGAAAAAAACGCGACAGTGAAGAGTTGTCTGCTGAGGAAATTGCATTTTTTGTCGCTGGCCTGGCTGATGGCAGTATTCCGAAAGAACAGGTCGCGGCTCTGGCTATGGCGGTCTGCCTGAACTCGATGTCAGCTGAGGAAGCGGGGCGTCTGACCATGGATATGGCCGCATCAGGCACGATGCTGGAGTGGCAGGATGAGGGTTTGGATGGCCCGGTCGTCGATAAACATTCGACCGGCGGTGTCGGTGACAAGGTCAGTTTCCTGCTGGCGCCAATTGCCGCTGCCTGCGGCTGTTATGTGCCGATGATATCGGGTCGCGGCCTTGGGCATACCGGTGGCACGACTGACAAAGTCGAGTCTATTCCCGGTTACAATGCGACGCCCGATTTTGAAATGTTCAGGAAGGTTGTGAAGAAGGCCGGTTGTGCGATTATCGGCCAAACAGCCGATCTTGCACCGGCGGACCGGCGCTTCTATGCCATACGCGATGTAACAGCGACGGTTGAGTCCGTGCCGTTAATCACCGCATCGATTCTCTCCAAAAAAATTGCGGCCGGATTGGACGCGCTGGTGATGGATGTGAAAGTTGGCAGCGGTGCCTTTATGACTTCACCGGAAAAGGCCGAAGAACTGGCAAAAAGCATCATCGTGACAGCGGCAAAAGCAGATTTGAAAACACACGCAGTTATTACGGACATGAACGAGTGTCTTGGCATGACAGCCGGCAATGCCCTTGAGATTGCCGAGTCGATGGAATATCTGCAAAACAATCATCGCGAGGCCAGGCTGAACGAAGTCGTTATGGCTCTGTGTGCGGAAATGCTGCTGGCGACCGGATTGGAAAAGGATCGCGATGCGGCGCTATCAAAAGTGGATGCGGCGCTGACGTCCGGAGAAGCTGCGGAAAGATTTGCACGGATGGTGACCGCGCTCGGTGGCCCGGCTGATTTCGTGGATAGTTACGCGAAGTATTTGCCGCAAGCTGCGATAACGAAAGCCGTGTTTGCTGCTGAGAGCGGTTATGTGGCTGAAGAAGACGCTTTTCTCGTCGGTAATGCCATTATTGAGCTCGGTGGTGGTCGCAGAACGATGAGCGACGCGCTTGATCTTTCCGTGGGCTTGACTGATATGGCGCCGATTGGCACATGGGTCGACCAGGAACGGCCGCTTGCGCTAATTCATGCGTCCTCGGAGGAAAGTGCCGCAACGGCCGCATCCATGATTCGCCAGGCATGCCGTATCGCGGATACCAGACCCGCTGAGCGACCGGTGATTGGCAGGATTCTGACCGCAGAATAGCGGGAAAAAGGCCTGCATTGCCGGTATCCTTGGCAGGCAGACAAAAACAACAAAAACGTTATTGCCGCAGCACAGGATCAAGGCAATAGAGGAAATTCCTTTCCTACCAATATCACGCGGGGTCTGACTCATGGCGGGTAGTTTCATTGGGCTTGCAGGCATGGCCGTTATCATCGGTATTGCCGTTCTTTTCTCCAGCAATCGAAAAGCGATTAATTTGCGTGTTGTAGGCGCAGCCTTTGCTTTGCAGATCAGTGTCGCTGCTTTCGTGCTTTACGTCGATGCTGGCAAACGAGCCATAGAAAGCCTGAGTATTGGCGTCCAGGCGGTGATCGACTATTCGAAAGCGGGCATTGGCATGGTGTTCGGGCCATTGGCGAATGTGCCGGAGGGACTGGTTTTTGCGATCAATGTTTTGCCTGTAATTATTTTCTTTTCTGCCCTGATATCTGTTCTGTACCACCTGAAAATTATGCAATGGGTAGTGAAGCTGGTCGGTGGCGCGTTGCGCTGGATTATCGGGACCGGCACGGTCGAATCACTTAATGCTGCCGCGAACGTATTCGTTGGCCAGACAGAGGCGCCGTTGGTGGTCAAGCCCTACCTTGGCAGGCTTACGGACGCACAATTTTTTGCTGTGATGGTGTCGGGCGTGGCATCTGTTGCCGGCACGGTACTCGCCGCTTACGTACTAATGGGCGCCGAAATGAAATATTTGCTGGCGGCGAGTTTCATGGCCGCACCGGGTGGTTTGCTGATGGCGAAGATTATCATGCCGGATGACCCTGACTCGCAGGCACCAGACGTCGACGAAGATATGAAAATGGAAGACAGCAAGCACGTCAATGTAATACTTGCCGCCGCTGTTGGCACGGCTGACGGATTGCGACTAGCTGTGAATATCGGTGCAATGCTGATTGCCTTCGTTGGACTGATCGCGTTATTCAACGGCCTCGTTGGCGGCTTGTTCTCTCTGGCTGGCATCGAAGGCGTTACGCTGGAACTCATACTCGGCAAGTTCTTCCAGCCACTTATGTACCTGTTAAGTGTGCCATGGGCTGAAGCACAAGCTGCAGGATCGCTGTTTGGAGAGAAGTTAATCCTCAACGAATTCGTTGCCTTCAGTCATATGAATACCGTCCTTGGTGGTATGAGTGAGAGAACTATCGCCATTGTGACTTTTTCACTTTGCGGATTTGCCAACCTGTCCTCGGTAGCGATTCTGCTTGGTGGTCTCGGCAGCCTGGTGCCGGAAAGGAAAGAACTGATTGCAAAATTCGGACTTAAGGCGGTTGCCGCAGGTTCTCTCTCCAACTTGATGAGTGCCGCGCTGGCGGGACTGTTGCTAACTTTCTGACAGACTTATCGTGACCAAACGTTCGATCATAATCGACTGCGATCCGGGTCAGGACGATGCCATAGCATTGTTGCTTGCGATGTCCTCCCCTGACGAGCTTGAAATTCTTGGCATAACGGCTGTTGCCGGCAATGTGCCGCTTGAGTTGACGGAGCGCAATGCGCGCCAGATTCGAGACCTCGGCAGGCGCAGCGACATTCCCGTATTTGCAGGTTGTGCGCGGCCAATGAAACGGGATCTCGTTACTGCCGAATATGTGCACGGCGTCACGGGCATTGACGGCATCGACATCGTCACACCAAATCTCCCGCTAGAGGATCTGCATGCTGTGGATTTTATTATTGAATCTCTGCATGCAGCCGATGACGAGTCCGTCACCCTCGTACCAATCGGCCCGCTCACAAACATTGGCACGGTTATTCAGAAAGACCCCGCCGTTCTCAAAAAAGTGAGAGAGATAGTCATCATGGGTGGCGCCATGCGAGAAGGCGGCAATCGTACACCGTCTGCTGAGTTCAATATTCTCGTTGACCCGCACGCTGCGGATATCGTATTTGGCTGTGGCCGACCCATTACCGTTATGGGGCTGGATGTCACACACCAGGTGCTGTCATCACCGCGACGCAGGGGCCGTATCAGGGCGATTGACAACGAGGCTGCGCGCGCAACAGTTGGCATGCTCGACTTTTTCAATCGCCATGACTCTATTAAGTATGGAACCCGCGGTGCGCCCTTACATGATCCGTGCACCATTGCGTACCTGTTGAAGCCGGAACTGTTTACGGGCAAGCACTGCAATATAAGCGTGGAGACACAATCCGAATTGACAATGGGCCATACGGCGGTTGATTTCTGGAATGTGACCGATCGTCCGAAAAACGCCACGTGGATGCATGCTGTCGACGCCGATGGATTTTATGAGTTGCTGATCGAGCGACTGGGCCGTTTCGAAGATGACTGAGCCACGATCAATAGTCGTTGTTGGTTCGGTGAATCTGGATATCGTCGCGACTGTTGACAAGTTGCCCGTCGCCGGTGAAACAGTCTCCGGTGCCGAATTGAACCGCTTTCCGGGTGGCAAGGGTGCGAACCAGGCGCTGGCAGCCAAACGCCTTGGCGCTGATGTCTCGTTGGTTGCCAGAGTCGGCGATGATGCGAATGCCGGAGAAGCGCTTGCTTTGCTGTCTTCAGGTGCAGTTGACTTGTCTGCCTGCGATCGCGATCCGACGGTGCCAACCGGAGTCGCGCTGATTGCGGTTTCTGCAGACGGAGAAAATCAGATCGTCGTTGCGCCGGGTGCGAATCGATTTCTGCGACCGGAGATGCTCAGCCTTCCCGGCGCGGATGCGCTTATCTGCCAGCTGGAGGTGCCGGTAGAGACGTTGCTGCATGCTGCGGAAACGTTCGATGGATTCTTCTGCATCAATCTTGCGCCTGCTATGGATGTACCGGCTGCTTTGATTCGGCGTGCTGACCTGCTGGTGGTCAATGAAACTGAAGCAGCGTTTTACGGGGACGCACTGGCACAGTGCGAAGGCCTGATCGCAACAACGTTCGGTGCCGGTGGCGCGGCGCTGAGTAAGGGTGGCGATGCGATTGCGAAAGCAAAACCACCGTTGATCGAAGCAATTGATACAACGGGTGCCGGTGATACTTTCACTGCAGCATTAACCCTCGCGCTGCTTGAGGATCAGGATATACAGGCTGCACTGGAGTTCGCTTGTGCGGCGGGGGCTGCTGCGGCGACCAAACAAGGGGCGCAGCCGTCGTTGCCATTTCGTGAGGATGTTGAGGCGTTAATAGATAATCCGTAGGAGCCCGCCCAGCGGGCGATCAAGCCGCGCCACACGCATCGATCCTCTATCGCCCGCTGGGCGGGCTCCTACATAATGTTCATGTGTGCTCGGCCATTCGCGGCTTTAGCCGCGAATAGGAATGACTTACGTCAGTCGAAAAGACGAAGGCAACAAGTCATCCACGGAGAAGCTTTCAATACCGCCATCCTCTCCAATCAGGAGAACGCGTGTATTTTCATCGGCAAATTCAACAATTTTCTGGCGGCAACCACCGCACGGTGTGCAGACTTCAATGTCCTTTTTTCCGCCGACCGCCGCAATAGCGACAATATTTTTTCCACCGCTGGCGATCATCGCACCGATTGCATTTGCCTCCGCACAGACCCCTTCGGGGAATGCGGCGTTTTCCACATTACATCCGCTGTGCACGTGCCCGGTATCATCCAGTAATGCGGCGCCAACGTGGTAGCCGGAGTAGGGTGCATGTGCATTTTGGCGAACCTTTTTCGCGGCATCGATGAGTGCCTGTTCATCGATTTTAGAATTAACCACACCCACCTCAGGCGTCCTTTCTCATCGGATTGTTCACGTGTGTCGTCCAGTTGGCTTTCTCTTTTCTGATCGGCTCGCCGGTGCGTGGATCAACGCCATCGGTCAATTGATGCATGGTAATGCAACTATCAACCGGGCAAACGCAGACGCACAGATTGCAGCCGACACATTCTTCATCGATAACCTCGAAGTGGCGCTCACCGTTTAAGCTATTTGTAATAGCCTGGTGAGATGTGTCTTCGCAGACGACATGGCAACGCCCGCACTTGATGCAAAGGTCCTGGTCGATGACGGCCTTTTCTATGTGGTTCAGGTTCAGGTACTGCCAGTCAGTCACGCTTGGCACTGCCTTACCGACCAGGTCACTGACATTCGACATGCCTTTTTCATCGAGGAAATTGCTCAGGCCGTCGGTCAGGTCGTCAATAATTTTGAAACCGTAGACCATGGCGGCCGTACAAACCTGCACATTCGATGCGCCGAGTGCGAGGAAATCAACTGCGTCTCGCCAATCGCCTATGCCACCAATTCCGGAAACGGGTAGTGCCGCAGTTTCCTTATTGCGGGCGATCTCGGCAACCATGTGTAAGGCAATCGGCTTGACTGCAGATCCGCAGTAGCCACCGTGCGAGCCCATGCCATCGGTGCTGGGATACATCGTCAAGGTGTCGTAATTGACGCGCATGATCGAGTTGATAGTGTTGATTAGTGATACAGCGTCCGCCCCGCCATCCTGCGCCGCCTGGGCGGGTGGCAGGATATTGCCGACGTTCGGTGTGAGTTTGACGATGACCGGCGTGGTTGCATATTTTTTGCACCACTCAGTTGCCATCTGTATGTATTCTGGCACCTGGCCAACAGCAGCGCCCATACCGCGTTCCGACATGCCATGTGGGCAACCAAAATTCAGTTCGAATCCGTCTGCACCGGTATCTTCGATTAGTGGTACATATTTGGCCCAGGTCTCTTCGCTCATCGGAAACATGACCGATACGATTACCGCCCGATCAGGCCAGTCCCTTTTTACCTGGCGAATCTCATCGAGGTTTATCTGTAACGGTCGATCGGTAATCAATTCAATATTGTTAAAGCCAATTACCCTGCGTTCGTTACTGTGCATCGTGCTATAGCGTGGTCCGCTGACATTGACGATTGGCGGATCTTCACCCAACGTCTTCCACACGACGCCACCCCAACCAGCTTCAAACGCCCGATTAACGTTGTAGGCCTTGTCCGTCGGCGGCGCTGAGGCCAGCCAGAACGGGTTCGGAGACTTGATGCCAAGAAATTCTGTTGTCAGATCTGCCATTGGTAGTGTCCGTTAGCCGCGCAAATACTGGTCGATCGATATTGCAGCGATTTTTCCATCCTGCACTGCGGAGACAGTCAGGTCATCATGCCCGGATATGCAATCGCCACCCGCCCAGACATCATCCAAAGACGTTTTTCGTTCTTCACTCACCAACAATTTGCCCCGCTCCTGTCCGATAGTGGTGGCAACATCGCCCAGTGTATCGCCGGCTATCGACTGGCCAACAGCTTTGAAGACGACGTCGGCATCCAGAGACCAGGTCTCACCGGTCGTGCAAAGTTTTCCGTCGGAATCGAATTCCGTCTTTTCGAATTCAACGCCGCTAACCCGGTCTGAGACCAGTAGTTTCTTAGGCGCGGCCCAATGCCTGATCGTTACACCACTGGTTTGTGCCAGCTCCTGCTCGTGATGGCTCGCACCCATTTGTTCCGGGCCGCGACGATAGACAATGTCGACAAACTCCGAGCCCAGTTGTTTGCTTTGTATTGCAACGTCAATCGCCGTCATTCCGCCGCCAATAACAATGACCCGTCGTCCTACAGGGAGTTCGCTCTTGTCTTTGGCCTGGCGCAGGTCGGCAATATAGTTGACGGCGTTCAACACACCTTCAACCTCCTCATTCGCTATGCCTAGCTTGTTGACTCCACCAAGACCGAAACCAAGAAACACCGCATCGAACTCCTTGCGTAACTCATCGAGCGTGATGTCTATACCCAGCGACATGCCGCCACGAACCTCGATGCCGCCGATACCAAGAATCCACTGAACTTCCTGTTGAGCAAAGTTATTAACTGCTTTGTAGGCGGCGATACCGTATTCATTCAAGCCGCCGAGCTTGCGGTCACGATTGAAAACGACGACGTCGTGGCCGAGGGTAGAGAGTCTGTGCGCGCACGATAACCCCGCCGGGCCACCGCCAACGATGGCTACTTTCTTGCCGGTTGATGGTGCACGTTCGAAAAGGGCGATATTGTTCTGCAGAATCGGGTCTGTCGCGTAACGCTGCAACAATCCGATATTCACAGGTTTATCCGTGTCGGTATTGCGCACACAAGCCTCTTCGCAAAGAATTTCAGTCGGGCAGACGCGCGCGCACATGCCACCCATAATGTTCTCGCTCAATATGGTGTGTGCAGATCCCTGAACATTGTCGCTACGGATTTTTTGTATGAATTGGGGAACGTCGATGCCTGTAGGGCAGGCAGTGGTACACGGGGCGTCGTAGCAAAAATAGCAGCGATCGGCTTCAACCAGCGCATCCGGGCGTGACAGTGGAGCGTGTTTGTCATGGAAATTCCGGGAAATTTCCTCGGTGGAAAGCCGTCCGGGCTGTATGTCTGCGCTACTCATTATTTTCGTCTAACCGCTGTTGGTTGTTTGTGCGCCTTGCGCTTACTGATGGCATCGTAATAACTGGCAAAAGGGGGTCGGTCGACATAGTTGCCTGCACCTCGTGTCACGTTCAGTTTACCATCGGCGTATACGACGTTGCCCTGGCTGACTGTGTGTGAGGCGCAACCTGTGACCGTCATGCCTTCGAAAATATTGTAGTCAATTTTTTGCTGATGTGTCTTCGCCGAAATCGTTTTTGTTGCAGCCGGATCCCAGACAACAATATCAGCATCTGCGCCAACCTCAATACTGCCCTTACGCGGGAAAACGTTAAAGATCTTTGCAGCGTTCGTTGATGTGATCGCGACAAACTCGTTCATCGTCAATCGCCCGGTGCTGACGCCGTTATGCCACAGGACTTCCATGCGATTTTCGATACCGGCGGTGCCATTTGGAATCAGGCGAAAGTCGTCCTTGCCGGCAGCCTTCTGGTCAGCGCAAAAACAACAGTGGTCTGTGGCGGTGGTTTGCAGGTTGCCCGATTGCAGACCGTGCCACAGTGCCTCCTGATGTTCTTTTGCGCGAAACGGCGGGCTCATCACGTGCGCCGCCGCGACCTCGAAATTTTCGTCTCTGTATACCGAATCGTCGATCAACAGATGACCTGCAAGACACTCGCCGTAGACACGCTGACCTTCGTTGCGGGCGCGGGTAATGGCTTCGAGCGACTGTCGACAGGAGTTGTGAACCAGGTAAAGCGGAACGCCCAGTACTTTCGCAATGCCTATGGCGCGATTCGCAGCTTCACCTTCTACCTCAGGCGGGCGCGACAAGGGGTGGCCTTCCGGGCCGGTGATGCCCATGTCGTAAATCTTTTGCTGCAGTTTATAGACCAGCTCGCCATTTTCGGCATGGCAGGTAACGATGGCGCCGAGTTCGATTGCTTTGGAGAAACTGTTAACGAGTATTTCGTCATCGGCCATGATGGCGCCCTTGTACGCCATGAAATGTTTGAAACTGTTGACGCCGTGTTTCTTGACCAGCGTTTCCATATCGGCGGCGACCGTATCGTCCCACCAGGTTATCGCAACATGGAATGTGTAATCGGCGACGGACTTTTCGGCCCATTCGCGCCATTGGTTGTAGGCTTCCAGAATATTCTGCTGCGGGCTCGGAATGACGAAGTCGATAATCATCGTCGTACCGCCGACGAGGCCTGCTGCAGTCCCGGTCTCAAAGTCTTCGCTGGCCACGGTTCCCATAAACGGCAACTGCATGTGTGTGTGCGGATCGATACCGCCTGGCATTACAAACTGGCCGCCAGCATCGACGACGTCTACGCCAACCGGTGCATCGAGACCTTCGCCAATGTCGATAATCTTCCCGCCATCGCAGAGAACATCTGCACGCCAGCTTTGTTCAGCAGTTACAACCGTTCCGCCTTTTATCAGGACCGCCATTTCAGGACCTCTTGTTTGTGTTATTCATAAGATAATAGATCAGACCGCCGAGTGTCGATCCGGTAAACCAGCCATAACTATAGAACCAATCGTGGAATACACTGCCGGCGCCTGTGATTATCGCGGTAATAGTCAGAAATACCGGGACCAGGAATGCGACAAAGCCCGACAGGTTCCACGCCGGATAACCGGCATCGTCTTTATACAATGCCAGCAGGTCGTATGACTGATTCCTGACCAGAAAATAATCGACGATCATGATACCGGCGATCGGGCCAAGCAGGCTCGAATAGCCGACCAGCCAGTTCGAGTACAGGCTTTCAAGGCTGACATCTGATTCCAGCCAGCCGAGTCTCTTCAGTAACTCCCAACTCATCAGCGCAATACCAATAAAGCCGGTGAGTAACACACCTTTGGTTTCGTTAATGTACTTCGGCGCTACGTTCTGGAAGCTGTTGGTCGGAGAGACGATGTTCGCTGCCGTGTTGGTCGAAATAGTTGCGACGACAATCATAAACATCGCCAACGCAACCCACCCTGTACTTTCAATCTTGCCGATCAGGTTGATCGGATCAGATATCGTTTCACCGACCAGGTCGAAGGAAGCTGCTGTGAGCAATACGCCAAGCCCGGAAAACAGGAACATTGTCAGCGGCAAGCCGATTATCTGACCCGCAATCTGGCTGCGCTGCGATCGGGCAAAGCGGCTGAAGTCGGGAATATTCAGTGACAACGTGGCCCAAAACCCGACCATTGCCGTCAGGGCGGCCATGAAGTAGTGGAAAACCGGTGCTCCCGCTGGTCGCGTTGCGGGGATCGCAAGAACTTCGCTCATAGAAACTTTAGGCAATGCCCAGAAAACAAGTCCCAGGGCAACAGCGAGCAGCAGCGGTGCGGCCAGGGTTTCAAGATGCTTGATTGCTTCGGAGCCGCGGATCACGACCATTATGTTGGCAACCCAGAATATAAAGAAGCCGATGACCTCGCCGGTACCACCCAACGCCGCCCAGCTTTCGAACATTGCGGAAAGCAAAAGATGAATCGCAATACCGCCAAACAGGGTTTGCACGCCGAACCAGCCGCAAGCGACGATCGCACGAACCAATGCCGGCACATTGGAACCAATAATGCCGAACGAGGAACGCAATACGACCGGGCAGGGAATGCCGTACCGGGTTCCCGGATAAGCATTCAAAGTAAGCGGGATAAGCACAACGATATTCGCGACGAAAATTGTCCACAGCGCCTCGGTGACTGACAAACCGAAATAGGCAGTCAGCACGCCACCCAACGTATACGTGGGCACACAGATCGCCATTCCGACCCAGAGTGACGCAACGTTCCAGCGCGACCAGGTTCTTTGCTCGGCCCTCGTTGGCGCGATGTCTTCGTTATAGCGGGGGCTATTCGCAATGTCTTCGCCGACGACGAGCTCGATGTGCTCACCGACGGTTCGCAGAGTGCTGTGTGCCTCCATAATGCTAGTAGTCGACCAGTGTGTCGTAGAGTTCGGGACGACGATCGCGGAAGAACTGCCAGGTATTGCGAACCTCTCTGATCATGTCGAGATCGATCTCATGGACCAGCAATTCATCCTCGCCATAGCTTGCTTGCGCTTCAATCTGGCCACGCGGATTGACGATATAACTGGAACCGTAAAACTCGCCCATCGCGTCGGCCCACGGTTCTTCCTTGCCGATACGATTGATCGCGCCGATGAACACGCCGTTGGCTGCCGCCGATGCGGGTTGCTCAAGTTCCCACAAGTACTTGCTCAAACCTGCAACAGTCGCGGATGGGTTGACGATATAGTCGGCACCGTTAAGCGCCAATGCACGCCAGCCTTCAGGAAAATGTCGGTCATAACAAATGTAGACGCCGAGATTCAGGTAAGCGGTTTCAAAAACCGGGTAACCCAGGTCGCCGGGTTTGAAGAAAAACTTCTCATAAAAGCCGGGTTCAACCTGTGGAATGTGCGTTTTGCGATACTTGCCCAGATAACTGCCATCGGCATCAATCACGGCGGCAGTGTTGTAGTAGACACCGGGCATTTCTTCTTCATAGATCGGCACAACAATGACCATGTTGTATTTTTTGGCATATTCCTGCATGAGCTTCGTAGTGTGCCCATCCGGAATACTCTCAGCCGCCGCATACCACTTGCGATCCTGGCTCGGGCAAAAATATGGCTGGGTAAATACTTCCTGAAAGCACAGAACCTGCACACCCTGTTTGCCAGCATCATCGATAAAAGGCGCGTGCGCCTCGAGCATGACATCCCGGATCTCGTCCGGAGTGGAATTGATGTCCGCTTTGAACGCCATCTGGATCAGTCCGCACTTTACTTTTGCCATCATGGGTCTCGCTTTTTGAGTTGTTATTGGCGGCGGATTACGGTCAGCGGCACCGCTGCAATGATGTAGTCACAGTTTAGCCGCAAGGCACGGGTTTTTCGACGGTTTTTGCCGTAAGTGGCCAAAATATGCACATTGCCTGGAACTACGTGTCAATCCTGTAGGAGCCCGCCGAGCGGGCGATTCTACGATGCTGATGCGTGTGAACAATCATTTATCGCCCGCAGGGCGGGCTCCTACATTACTAACCAGAATTGTAGGGGTCTACCCTGTGGGGGCGAGTGTTATCATTTAAAGGACGTCCACGAACGATGCATCGGGTTTGGCAGGACGTATCAGCCGGCACCCCAACAGGCATCAGACTGTTCCAGCGATGCTTCCCGGCTGGATTTTGTGGCAGGTTCCTCGCTGTATGGCGCTTCATTACGTCGTCTTACGCAGGGGATGAAACCGCTCAGGTCGTCGCCAAACAGCCAACCCAAGCCAGAACACGCTTTGGATGTTCAACCTGCGCGCAAGGACTGCTTTTTAGTAGTGACAAGTCGCGGTCCGGGGCCCGTTCCTACAGTATGCGTAAGCATTGCAGGAGCGGCTTCAGCCGCGAATTGTCAAACCTGCCACCCATAATGTAGGAGCAGGCGCCGATCTACGACCCAACAGAATTATTTGTCCGGCGTCACCGGATTTGAATTGCCGGCAACAAAGGGATACCGCGCAAAGAAATTCGGAACACCTTCCATCACGGTCTTTCTCAGGTTCTCACGAAACTTGTCTGTGATTTTGCCAACACCGACCGCTTCCCATACGAGCTGCTGCTTCTTGGCGTCTATAATGTCGATATTGAAGGTGCCTTCCGTATATTGTGAAACTCGCGTTTCAGTGCCGTATCCATAACCACCCCACGCACCATAGGCATTTCCACGGTAACCATAATAGCCACCCCCTCCGTATGGAGATCCCATTCCCATTCCCATTCCCGTAGAAGGCGACTGCGTAACCTTGGTCTTGTCCTGAATGTATGCATTGAAGTTAAGAAAAATGTCGGGGTTCGCGGATTTCGTGTAGCCGCGCTTTGTCATCTCAATTTCGATCGCTTCCATCATGTATTGTGAAAAGAGGCTTTCATAACCCTCGTAGTCAGGGCCGGCATCTTTAATGAAATCCCAGGTTTGGTAAGTACCAAAGTCGGTACCGGGATCGTAATCGCCAATGATACTTGCCTTGGACGCACACCCGGCAAGGCTTGCGAAGACCAACAGGATGACGGAGAGCCGAATTGTTGCGGTGATAGATTTGGACATGCAGAAGCCTCGATAGTGTTCTTGTTTATTAATGCATGGTACTACTTTGGCCAAGGTCTGACCAAACTCTGTCGCAGTAGCGAACCATCAATCGCCCGCTGGGCGGGCTCCTACAATTCTAATTAGTAATGTAGGAGCCCGCCCAGCGGGCGATTGCGACTATCTAAAGGACGTCCACGAACCGTGCATCGGGTTCGGCAAGACATACCAGCCGGCACCCCAATAGGCATCATACTGTTCCAGCAACGCTTCCCGGCTGGATTTTGTGGCAGGCTCCGCGTTGCATGGTGCAACATTGCGCCGTCTTACACAGGGGATGAAATCGCTCAGGTCGTCGCCAAAAAGCATGATCACGCGGTATTTTTTTGCGATCCAGTCACGTCTTATTTTCTTTTCCTTGCCCCAATGTTCTCGCTCGCCGGATAGTGAGACATTGCTCTCGTTAGCGGGCAGTCCGGCCTCAATGAGGTCCTGAATTACGACAGATTTCTGCGGGCACGGATCGTCTGTAGCGGCATTTGCTACGCAGGGTCGGTTGGTCGCGAAAAAGATCTCGACGCCTGATTGCCTGGCGAGCATCACAAAATCTGTCACACCCGGAACCGGTGTGGCGTCGTGTTGCATACTCCAGTCGTTGAGCTTCTTGTCCGTGAATGGTGCTTCGAAGGATTGCTGAAAATACGGGTTGGTCAGTGCCGTTTCATCGACATCGAAGATCACCGCTGGCGGCAGATCGTGTGCATCCTTTTGATCGGGCAGAGCACTCCAGCTGGTGTCTGCAATCAACCCTGGCAGGGCCAGCGTCGCCGCCCGATAGGCCTGGCGCGAAACGGCCCGATACTCTGCCGCGTCGCGCACCCAGACGATGGCCATATCAGGCTCATCAGCTACTTCAGGCTGTGTGCTACAGGCCGCGATCACACCGGTCAGGAAAACCAGTATTGCGCTGATTCCTATTCTCATTATCTCGCTACACGATTTATGGAACGGCAGGCAGATTATCACGTGATACAGCTGTGTAGCCACAGGTCTGCAGACCGCATAGGGAGCATCCACAATCGCAAATCGCAGCGCAAGCAGGCAGAATCGGGCCCCTTAATTGAGTCATCACCAACGAGACTGAGCATGCTTTTGAATCGTCGTTACTTTCTTCTATCAATAGTCTTTCTTGCTGCCTGTGCGAGTGTGGCGAGTCCGCCTGCCGATACCACCGCAAGCAATACGTTAACGTTTGTTCACCTGAACGACACCTATCGGGTCGATGCGGTGGAGGAGGGTCATCGTGGCGGCTTTGGTCGGATCGCTACAATCGTGCGGCAGCTGCAGAATGAAGGTCACGATGTGCGTATTTTGCACGGTGGCGATTTTTTGTACCCGTCGCTGGAAAGCCAGATATGGCATGGCGAGCAGATGGTAGAGGCGATGAATTTTCTCGATGCACTGGCGCCGATGTATGTTGTTCCGGGCAACCATGAATTCGATTCACGCACATCGGAGCATCTGATAGAAAGAGTTCGCGAGTCGAAATTCGACTGGCTGGGTGACAACCTTCGATTCGCGACCGGTGAGGCGGATGTTGACAGGAGTATGCAGACGGCATTCACGTTTACTGCCGATGGCAGGAAAGTTGGAATTTTCGCGTTGACGGTGCACCCTGATGACGGCGGCAACGTCCGCGACTACACACCCTTTGACGCCGTCGGTTACGTGGAGCGCGCAGAAAGCGTCATCAGGCAGCTGGAGGTCGAAGGGGTCGACCTGATCATTGGCCTGACACACCTGCATCTGAAAGATGATAAACAGATTGCCCTGTTAAAAGCCCGGCATCCCAAATTCATGTTTATCGTTGGCGGGCACGAACACGAAGTGCAGTTCGAACCCGGCGATGACGGCAATGCTGTCATCATGAAGGGTGCATCCAATGCGAGAACGGTCTGGCAAATCGATGTCAACTTCTCAGGCGCCGAGGTACAGGTTTCCGCAAAACAGATTGCTGTCGACGAATCGATTGCTCTTGATGTGGAGTATCAAAAGATTGCCGACAAATGGCGGGGGAAATTGCTGGCACTCATTCCGTTCCTGCCAAGCAAAATCGGCGAGGCCGCGTTGCCTCTGGATGGGCGGGAAGTTGCTATCAGAAATGGCGAAAGCAACTGGGGAAATTTCGTTGCTGACCAGATGAGAACGGCATTTCGTAACCCGCCGGCCGATCTCGCATTCGTCAACAGCGGCACCTTGCGCATTGACGATTTCATCGCTGAAGACATCACCTTCGAGGATGTCGGCCGTACCTTCGGCTTTTCATCATTTTTGCGTTACATGACGATAAATGGCGGTGATTTCCGTACGCTGCTCGAGGCCGGATATCGTGGTATCGGTCCAAGCAAAGGTTACTTTCCGCAAATTTCAGGATTTCGCATTTGTGTTGACCGCAGCAGGCCGGACGGGCAACGCATCGTGCAGATGCTGGTGCCTGTTGATGGCGGTGGCTGGCAGGAAATCGACCAACAAAGAGACTATTCAGTGGTCGCTCCGGACTATATTTATCGAGGTGGTGACGGATACGATTTCGGCAAGGCCCGCGATGTGTCCCGACCGGGCTCAGAATTAAAATACCTGGTACTGGATGGTGTCGTTCGCGCACAGGCCGCGGGAGAAAAAGTTGGCGTTGCAGTGGACTCTGATGTCGCACGCTTTGCAATTCTGCCGCAAGAAGCGGCTCGCTGTTTCGAATAGAATCGGGGGTCGAATCCACTGCTGTCCAATAAAGACAAATTTCCTGGCGGTGGGCTGAAGCATTGGCGCGATGGTCCGGTATTTTCGCGGACTTGGGAGATCGCCCGCTGGGCAGGCTCCTACAATTCTAATTAGCAATGTAGGAGCCCGCCCAGCGGGCGATTGCGTGACATTCAAATCAACTTGATGCTACATCCGTGCACCGATTTAGAGTTTATGGGACAAAGTGGGTTCGACCCCGGTTTTCTGCCACCAATAAAAAAGGGCGGCCCGGAGGCCGCCCTCAAAAGCTAACCTGGTATTCGTTTAGAATCTGTAGCGGAATCCAAGCTGGATTCGATAGATCGAATCGTTAACATCGCGTGCAGTGCCTTCGTCATACCATCTGTTGACGACAAACTGATCGGTATTATTCAAGTCACCCAAAACTTCGAGAACCCGAACACCTTCTTCAATATCACCGGTATCGGCATAACGCTTGATGTTTTTGTCGTCCGAAATCAGATTCAGGAAATTTTCGATATCGAGAAAAACTGAAATCGTATGGTCGCTCCAGACCCGGATATCCTGCTGAATGCGGATGTCGAGATCGTTACTCCAGGAACTGTTAAAGCCATTCTTCGGTGCGATGCCACCGGCGTAATTACTCAAACCAGACTCGTCGAGAAATGCGAACAATGCCGTTGTCTCGGCAGCACCAAGCTGCGTGAAATCATATAGTGGATCTGCAGGCCCGGTCGGTACGTGCAACAGAATACGCTCTTCATCGTCCGAGTCGCCGAAGTAGTCCTCGACCGTGTCGTCTTCATAGGTGTAACTGAACGGACGTCCGGAGCGACGCTGGAAGAACATTCCGACCGAGAATGGATAGCCATCACTCCATTCGTGCCTTAATGTCGCTCTGAGTACGATATTGTGCTCATTAGCCCACAACGCTGGTCCCAGTTTGACGTCGTTTATGACGGCCGTTGCGACTTCTTCGTAGCTGGAGCCTGCGGTCGAGCTGTTGACGGGGTTGCCAACCTCGGCATCCAGATAGGCATAGCCGAGGCCAATATTGAGGGATGTTCTGTCGGAAAAATTAAAGTCTTTTGCGAACTGGATGGCAACCGAGGTTGTCGATCCCTCGACGCCGTTCGTCATCAGGACATCCTGATTGGAGTTGGGGGTATCATCACACGGGCCGCCATTCGTGCCGGCGTTGCTGAATCCCTGACCTATGCCGTTGAACGTCGCGTTACATCCGACCTGTGTCGGGTCGACCTCAAAGAACTGCGGACGTCCATCCGGCATAGTAACGCCGTTGGGGGTTAGCCTCACGTCAACCCAGTTAACCGCATTTTTGTGATCCGTGTAGATGAAGTCAATCTTCGTCGTCCAGTTGTCGAAGAAGCCGATGTTCGTTGCAGAAACGTGAGTAAGACCCAAGCTCCAGCGCTCGTTCGACGGCAAATCGAAATCGGGGTCGACGGCAGCTACTGCACCTTGATTGAGATTGGCATTGATCGCAGCGCCCTGGCGAACACAGTCGGGAAGTCCGGTGAACTGACCGTTAACATCCGTGACCTGCAGATCTGCACCGTTAATGTCGCAAGGTGCGTCGATACCAGTGCCGCCGCCGATTGCGCCACCGAAATTCTGGTACGCGTTGGCGAAGTGGACGGTCGGATCACCGCCACCAAATATGCCGAAACCGGCGCTGAGTGTTGTAGAACCCAGCCTGTTCGTTGGTAATTCCCAGGTCAGGCCGATGCGTGGCTGAATAAGCTCCAGTCCATCGAAGGTCTGGGTGTTCGCGAAGCCGTAGCGCTGCTCGAACACGGGATTCGCAGTCGGAACATCACTCGAATTGTACTGGTCATATCGAACACCTGCGACCAGCGTCACAGCGTCATTCAATTGCCATTCATCCTGCAGGTAAAGGCTGTCGATGTCGCGTTCGAACGCTGCTGCGGCATCGGCTGCGTCTCCTGTAAACGAGCCGTTCATCGCAATTTCGTTGGCCAGGCCGGCCTGCAATGCAGCGGTGTCGTCAAACGTTATCGTGCCGGTTGCATCCGGTATGAACAGGTTGAAGATTTCGCGTGTCTCCCGTTCGAAGCCGAAGGTCAGCGTATGGTCGCCCATAACGTAGTCCGCGGACAGCTTGATTTGATCTATCTGATACTTAAGGTCGTTCGCGGAGCGGAAGAATCCCGGGCCGCTCGTATATATGTCTCCGACCTCGATTCTCTCAAGCGGGTTGGCGTCCTGCGCTTCACCACCGCCGACCGGGCCCTGGATGTCTACGACGTCGAAATTGGAGTAACGAAATTCAGTCGAGAGTCTGTCGGTCCAGTTTGAGAAGACGCGCAGCGATATGGTTTCCTGGTCGATGCCCTCAAGCTCGAAGTTATCCTGAAACGTGAAACCACCAAACCCCATATCGTCGGGATCCATGTTGAGTTCTTCGAGTTTCGTATAGGTAAACTCGGCGCGATGATTCTGGTTAATATTCCAGTCGAGTCGCGCGAAGATACGCTCACTGGTCTGTGGCAGGGTCCTGACGATAGGGCCGACGTCACGGCCGTACTGAGCCGCCAGGATGTCGGAGATCTCTTCAGCTTCAGCAACAGTCAGCCAGTCCTCATTCGCGAATCCGCCGCCGATCGGTCCGTCGTTCTGAATGCCGCCTTCATCCGTTTCTTCGTAAGCAACGGAGAAAAACAGCGTGTCTTTGATGATTGGGCCGCTAAAGTCGAAGCCAAAGTTCTTGTCTTCGAAAGGATCGGTAATGACCGTGTCGCCTTCGAGTGTGTCGCCGGTGAGGCTGTCATCATTGAAAAGATAGAATGCGGAGCCATGAAATTCGTTCGACCCCGGCTTGGTGACAATATTAATGGCGCAGCCCGTGAACTGGCTGTACTGGACGTCGATCGGTGCGAATTCGACCGACGCCGAAGCGACCATGTCGAATGGAATCGGAAACGCAAAACGTGCTGACGTTCCTGTTCCCTCATTGAGCCCGAAGCCGTCAACGGCAAGGCTGCCGTCAATCGTAAAGGCATTTGAACGGGAGTTGCCGCCCAGGCAGTTGATGCCGGAACCTGCGCCATTATCTGCGCGACTAAGGCTAACCCGCGGGTCGATACGAATGACGTCACGGACCTGCCGCGCAATACTCGGCATCGCTTCAATATCTTCGATGGAGAACGCGGAGCCGGGGCCGACCGCAAGCGTGGCGCCAGCAGCGACCCTGGACGCGGTAACGACAATCTCCTCGATCGTGCCTGCTTCCAGTGGAATATTGAACGTGGTTATCTCAGACAAATTCGTATACACGTCCGTGATCAGAGCCCGTTTGTACTCGTTCGAATCAACGCCAATCGTGTAGGGACCACCAACGACAAGGCCACGCACGGTGAATGCGCCATTCGCGTCCGTGGTGACGGTGCGAACAGAGCTGGTTCGTGTGTCTGTAACCGCAACCGTCACGCCTGTAGCAGGCGAACCTGAGGGTATAGTGACGTTGCCGCGAATAGCTCCCGTTGTTTCCTGTGCGAAGCCCGAAAGAGGCAGGGCAAGCAGTGCGAGCACCGCTAGTGAAACCTGTCCCAGTTTTTTTAGTGACTGAAATGAGACAAACGGAATTCCAATTATGTTATTCATTATTATTCTCTGGCGAAGTCAAGCCGAGCAAAGTTACCGAAAAGTGGTGCAAAAGTTGGTTTTCGCTCAATTAATGGCAGCGATTACGCCTGTAATACGGGCCGCAATCATCTGCGCCTGATGTTGATTCAGTAATCTAGCGCAGCGCAAAAGCCCGCGCAATAACGGTTTCAGCAGCAAATTCCCGCGCGTATATTTAAGAGTCATATTATGAAGCGACGCAACATCTCGAACCTGCATCATGATGCTGCTATAAGATATTGAATATGTATTGGTTAGACGATCTTAAGCAATCGTCATTGAACGGAAACATTGGCGCCGTTTGCGACAAAAACGGCAACGAGCTGATGCCTGTATGCAACCCGTCCGAGACGCCATTTGCAATTCGTGCATTTCAATCGCGCATATTTTCTGTGGCACGGCTACAACAAAACTTTTTCGGTGAGAAAAAGATTGTGCAATAGATGTCCGGTTTGTTATTTGCAGCACGAAATTGAGCAACAGTTGTCGTTTGTCCTGGTATTGATCGACTGCAAAATTTAATTTGCGCGTCCTGGAAAGGCAGCCCGCAGCCCGACTACTATTGCGAATAACCGAATCCCGCCAGGGTGCATCAGGCTGATGTCGGCGCCGGATGCGTCGACCATTATGCGGGCTTCATCGAAGTACTTGCGATTCAGGCGCTCGTCATGGCGACCTGCAACTTCCACCAGCTCCGGAAACGCCTGTTAATACTCACTGTTCATTCGTTCATTCGTTCATTCGTTCAATCGCCGGATCGGGCTCAAGTGACGTTGTATTCACGGGAATAAGCTTGCCGTCATAGGCTTTGATCTTGCCGCGATTGCACTACGCAGGCGTGAGCGCTATCTGCAGTGACTTTGGCCCACGTACAGACAAACCACGCCTGTACTCCGGTTTGTCCCCCGCCAACCGGATTTCTGAAAAACGCCGCAGCATAGTCGTAAATACGATTTCCATATCCAGGCGCGAAAGATGGTTGCCCATGCAAAAATGTGCACCGCGCGAAAACGCGAGATGCCTGTTGGGCTGTCTTGCGAGGTCGAAATTATCAGGATTTTCGAATTGCTGCGGATCTCGATTGGCCGAGCCATAAAGCACACCAAACCTGGTGCCCCTGTTAAAAGACTGCCCGTTTATCTCGACATCTTCTGTGTTGTAACGATGCATAAAAGGGAGCGGAGATTCATAACGAAACATTTCCTGCACCGCCGTGCCGATTAGCGACGGATCACGACGCAAGCGCAGCATCTGCTCCGGAAACCGCAGCAGCGCGTGCATTCCGCTGCCCATCGCATCAATCGTCGAACCGTGCCCGGCCATGAGTATGAGCATGCAGGTTGAGATGAACTCATCCTCATTGATCTTGCCGGCGTTCTCCGCCCGGATCAGCTTGGAAATTAAGTCGTCTCGCGGTGCTTTGCTGCGCTCTGCTTTGATCACCGTCAGGTACTCATAAAATTCCTCGGTAGTTTTCTCAGCGAGCGCCTTGCGTTCATCTGAGCGATCAATGTCGAAGTACTGAACGATGTTCTCGGACCAGGCACGCAGCCTGTCACAATCCTCTTCGGGTATGCCAAGAAGCCGGCCGATTACATGTCCCGGTATTCCTGCAGCAAAATCCTCTACGAAGTCAATTTCGCTGCGGCCAATCAGGTCGTCTATGCGCTTGTCGACAAACTTCTGTATACCGGATCTCAGGCCCTCGATGGAGACTGCCGTGAGCATACTGAATACTTGTTGCCGCAGTCGAAGATGCACCTCGCCTTCACTATCGAGAAGGCTGAACTGCACGAACCGCGAGTGGTAGGGCATATCATGAAAGTTCTCCCGGCGTTTTTGTGCGGCGACCTCACCTGCGGACAGGAAAGACTCCGGTGTACGCACCATGCGGCGATTCATGACGATATCTGTCACATCGCGGAACCTGGAAACCAGCCAGATATCGAAATCTGCGAAGTAGAATAGCTGCTTCCGGCTTCTTAGCGTGGCGTAGGAAGCGTAGGGGTCTTTCGCGAATTCGCTGGACAAAGGATTGAATGCCCACTCCGCCTCCACGGTAGCGGACTTCTTCTGGCCCGCATTTGTTGATGACTCGCTGTTACTTCTTTTTTTGATCATTCGTCAGTGCCTCACGACTAATACTATCGCGCGGCTATGGCGTAAAGTATTTCGTGAATTATTTGTTGTAGCCAGCAATTCACCGAGTCCTTGTTATTGCGTTTGCGTGAATCAGGACAGCAGACGTCCTGGATCTATTTTAAGTTGATGGTAATAACTACCGGCCAGTGATCGGAGACTCCAGTACCCTCGGGCAATGTGAAGCGCGCTGGCGTGCCGTCGTCACGCACCTGATCGCTGCTGCGGTTAGCAATTCGCGTCGAATTTTCGCGCAGCTGCCAGGTTGGGTGTGCGCTACGGTCACCGGCGGGTGACCAGAGAATCATGTCAAGGAATGACCAGTTGTCGTTCCTGGCGTAGTAGTTCGTCCCCTTGCAGTCACCGCAGCCAGCATCATGCGTGACCGTCCAGTACGGCCTGGCCAGGCGATCCAGCATGCTTTCCTCGCGATCTTCGCTGGAGGTCGTATTGAAATCACCGGCAGCGAATGCGGCGTGTCCTTCTGGCAATGCGGATCGAAGTCGATTGAGTTGATCGTACGCCGCGATACGCATTTCCGTCGGGTGATAGGGTGCTGGAAAATGCACCGCATATCCGGTCAGTATGGATCCATCCGGTAATTGAAAATCTGCCTGCAGGATTCCGCGCGTATCTTTGTCCCGTTGCGAGAAATCATCCGCAAATGAGATGGCATGCAGCTGCGCTGGTACTGCGGTGTCAAAGCGGCTCAGGAAAGCAACATCAATCCCTCTCTCGTCCTGGCCTTCGAGCAAAATTGCCGGACGATAACCGGCATCGCCAAGGTATTCATTACGCAGGCGCTCGAGAATTCGTATGTTCTCAACTTCCTGCAGCGCGAGAATATCCGGACCACGGCCATCTTCTACCTGCAAAATCACATTGGCGACCGCATTCAGCTTTCGGGCAACGATTGCATCGCTCCAGTCCCAGTTGAGGCACTGTTCGCGCCAGAAAGGGACATCGACTTCGGCACAGGCAGCTTTGTGCTCGTTGCTTTGCTTATCGTCAATGGCCAGGTATGCCTTGTCGTCTTTGCCTGGATCATCGACATTGTCGAACAGATTTTCGACATTGAAAGTCATGATCGTCACGCTCTGCGTGTCTGCACTATCCGTTGTTGCCTGAAGCTTTTCCTGGGTACAGGATGCGAGTAACAGTGCCGCGATCGTTAAAGATGTTAGTCGAAATCTATTCATCGATTTTTCCTGGGCCCTGTTTTTCCTGCAATTGTAATTGCAATCTCAGTAGCGGTGCGTTTCGATTCTCGGTTGTTACGTAAATGTGCTCGCCGGCACGATCAAAGACGACGGACTCGGCCTCACGATGCTCGCCCAGAGCGAATCGTTGTGGTGCAGACTGCAGCGCCGCAAACCATTCCTGTTCCTCTTGCCTGGAGAAATAGTAAACCGCTTTGTACGTCAGGATGACAGCTGCGTCGCCGGCAACAGAAAAATCGATGGCGTTCGGTTGCCAGTGCCAGTTCTTATCGGGCAATGCTCGTTCCAGATCGTGTGCCGTCGGTTGCGGGATGCTGTCGATTTCTCCGATTCTGCTTGCCAACGAAAGTTCATCGGAGGATGCGGCTAGCGGTACGGAGTACAGAACGGCAGGGATGTCACGTTTTGTGAGTATCAGAAATTGCTGGTTTGCTGCGTCGAAAGTGATTGACTCTGCATCTCGTGGCCCGTCCGGATACATGAACGAAATACTACGCTGCACCGAAGTCGTGCCAGAACGGAGTTGCTCTGCTCCCGGCTCGGCCACGATATACAGCGTGTACTTCTCACGCCGCCCAATGTTGTCGCCAATATCGGCTACAACCAGCCAGTATTGGCCGCCGTCCGCGAAGATGGTCAGGTCTTCCCAGTCAATATTAAGGGCGTTTTCGAGCAATACTGAGCCGTAGTCACTGCCGTCGAGGCCAATAGCGTGCAGCTGGGGCAAAGAACCGCCGTCGTTTATGACCCAGAATCGATCATCGTGGGAGGACCGTGCCAGGCCACTGGCCTCGCTGATCATCGGGTTCGCAAGATAGCCAGCAGCGACGAACTGCGTTGCAACGGAATCAATCGTGTTGCCCGGGTTGTCGCAAGCAACCAGTAGCAATGCTGACAGCAGCCCAATCTGCGTCCGCTTTAATCCGGGTTTTGTCATTCGCGAAGGTCTAGTTGCAAAGAGCGTACTGCTTGCAAATGAAACGCCGGGTCTCCGGCATCGGGCCCAGTTTTTCAACTCCGGTTTTAGCTTGTTTGCGCTCAAAGTTGCTGATATTTTTCTCGAAGTTATCCAGCAGTGCCTGCTTCGTCACAGGTGTGACAAAGGCATATTGCAGTGAATTGCGGCTGAGCTGTTTTACCTCATCCCATGACAGGTTGTATTCCTTCACCGCGACAAAGAACTCATCTGTCATGGTTGAGTCCCACATGCCGCGATCATCGGTCGAAAGCGCGACCGGAATGCCGGTTCGCAGGTACTCGGGAAAAGGGTGCTGTGAATAGTCATCCACATATTTCAGCAACAGGTTGCTGATCAGGTTGATTTCCACCAGGTATGGACCGTGGCGCATCAGGCGCATCGTATCATCGTCGGTGATCAGGTTGAGGCCGTGCCCGACACGGTCGGCACCCAGTAGCAGGGTGTCCCTGACATGGTCATTCGGTTCGTCGACTTCTCCAGCATGAATGGAGAGGTTCACGCCACTGTACTGACGTCGCAGGTCGCGCATTGTCTCCAGGAAGCGGGCCGGGTGTCCTTTGTCATCGTCTTCGCGGCCAACCATGTTAACGGCGACAAACAGGTCGCTGTTGTTATGCACGAACTTGTAGATCTCCCTGAGATTGTCTTCAGCATTCGGCAGGAAGCGCAGCAAGGAAATCTGAAAGCGAACGGTTACGCCCGTCTCGAGCGCGTCTTTCTGCTGCAGGCGTTTACGTAGAATGTCGGCGGCCTGCTCTGGAGGCAGTACGCTGCCATCTGCATTGCGAAAACCACGCACGGCCACCTGCAATTCCAGATAGGTGACGCCCTCGTCACCAAACGCCTGCATATTGCGGTACATCAGTTCGGCCTGGATCCAGGGATTGCGCACCAGCGCGAACAGTCTTTGCCAGTGTGTCTGGAAAAACTCACTGCGACCTTCCCAGGGTTTATCGAGGCGTATGCTCTCCAGCCAGCCGGCCCTCTCCTTTTCGTTCAGATCCTCAAGCGGCTTGTACTCACGTTTCTGACAGTCGCTTAAGTTTTCGTACTGATTCGCCATGATGTTGCGAAATATCAGGTAATAGGCGAGCCCGCCGAATTCGTTGCCGCCGTAATCTATGCAATTCTCGATACGCACCTTTGTGTAGTACTGATAACCGCGTTCTTTTTGAGCAAGCGCCAATTCAAACCACCACTCGGAATAGGAGGAACCCGAGAGGTGATTGTGCAGGTCGCCGCCTTTGGGCATGTAGTACAGGGTCCTGTACAGGTCATCGTCATTGTCCGTGGCCTTGAGATCGTCAAACCAGTCTGCAGTGGCCGGAGTCGTCTGCAGCAGCAGCAACATAAGAGTGGGGAAAATGGTCTTGGTCATAGTCGGAGCTCACAATAATCTGTAGCGGTCATCGGGGCATGCGCACATAACAGTGTGGCAGCAGTTAAGCGGAGTCAAGATTTCTGCTGCTGATCGTGCAATTGTGCCGAATTCGAGAATCGCGGCATCTTGCCGCGATTCCCTGCATTGGCATTAGCTAAATCCAGGTCACGAGTTTGTAGGAACCTGCTGCGATAGGGGCTCTTTCAACAGCCTGTTACTATTCACGGCCAAAAGTCAGGTTGGAGAGAAATGTTGTCCAAAATCAAGCGCAGCTACGGACTTGCCACGATGGCGAATCACTACGAAGAGCACAGCCATCCATTGCATTCGCACGTCATGCCGATATACCAAACCTCCAGCTTCGGTTTCAATGATATGCAGGAAGCTGAGGAGACGTTTTCGGGCGTGAATAAAGAAAACTTTGTCTACACACGGGGCCGCAACCCCAATGCCATTTCGCTGGCGAAAAAAATCGCCATGCTCGAGGGCATAGACCTGATTCGCGCCGAGCCCGATAAAGATCCAGAGGACATTGTTGCGGCGCATTGTGCAGGGTCCGGCATGGGCGCCATCGCTGCGATGACATTTTCCCTGTTGAAATCCGGCGATCACATCGTTACCCATACGAGTCTGTATAGCGGCACCCACAAGCTCTTTACGGAGATCTGCCCCAGGATGGGCATCACCGTCAGCATCATCGATTCGGTGGACGTCGCGGATTGGCAGAAAACGCTCGAGGACAATCCGGCGACGCGCCTTGTCTATGTGGAAACGCCATCCAATCCCAGGATCGAACTGTATGACCTAAAAGCGCTGGCTGCCCTGGCACACGACAACGACGCCTGGATCGCTGTGGACAACACCGTTGCGACGCCGTTTCACCAACGCCCGCTGACGTTAGGCTGCGACCTGGTGATTCATTCGTCGACCAAATTTCTCAATGGGCATGGTGTGGCACTTGGCGGGGCGGTGGTGAGCCGCCATCCGGAGTTCGTCGATTTCTGGGGCCAGCTTGGACAAACGGCGATGGAGTTTGGCGCAACGCCAAGCCCTTCCGACTGCTGGCTTACCAGTATGGGGCTGAAGACATTTGCGCTGCGGATGGAAAAACACGCAGCAAACGCACTTGCGGTGGCGCAATTCCTGGAGAGTCATGCAAAAATTAAGGAAGTGCTTTTTCCGGGCCTTGCATCAAACCAGTTCCACGAAATGGCGAAAAAGCAGATGTTGAATGGTTTTGGCAGTTTCATGTCGTTCGAAGTAGCCGGGGACAAAGGTGCGGCACATCGCCTGATCGAGGCACTGAGCTTGCCAACCATCGCTATCAGTTTTGGCAGCACGGACAGCGTCATTCAAATACCAGCCAGCATGACGCATTCGGGAATTTCTGCGGCGGACCGGGCTAGTGCAGGGATCTCCGACAACCTGGTGCGTTTCTGTGTGGGCATCGAGGATATTGACGATATCCTGGATGACTTTGAACAGGCACTTAGCGCCGTATAGCAGTAGAGGGAAGATTCGTTTTGTATAAAGACAGTTACGATTTGCAGCTTAGCTGCGCGAGCGAGGCGGCATTGCAGGCTTATCTGGCAGGCCTCGAAATTGCCAAGGGATTCGATGCTCCCGGCATCAATGAATTGAAGGAAGCCACGACACACGACGAGGAGTTCGCCCTGGCCCATGCAGCGCTGGCGCGGCAATTCCAGATTCATGGCTTTGCGAGTGAAGCGAGGGAACATTCGGCAAGATCTGTCTCGCTGAAAACCAACGCAACAGCACGTGAAAAATCTGCAATTGATATCGCTGCTGCGTCTGCGTCGTTCAAACCGGAGGCGCTCAGAATGGCTCGCAGTCACATTGACGTTTACCCGCAGGATATTTTTGTATTGTCGTACCTTGTCGGACCGTTCGGTTTGTTGGCGTTCTCCGGTGCGCACGACTGGCGCGAGCAAAGCATGGCGCTATTGCAGGAGACGAAAGCAGCGTATCCGGCGGATGACTGGTGGCATATAACCGCGCGTTCCTATGCGGGTGCAGAAATTGGCGAGTTAAAACAGGCGCGCACCGATGGCGAACGGGCCTGGGCGCTTTGCGAGAGTGGCAACTGCGCACACTCCCTTGCTCACGTGCACTTCGAAGACGGTGCCCTGGACGAAGGTGCAGCGTTTATCAATGACTGGAAACTGGCGCACGGCGACACTTCCGACATGCGCCACCATTTGCTGTGGCACCTGGTACTTCTCGGGCGAGAGGGTGGAGGCGATGCTCAAGAGTTGATGGAAATGTACGAGCAAGAGCTCGATGCAGACATAAGCGATCCCATGCCGCTGACTACCTTCAGTGACAATGCCGCGTTGCTGTGGCGCTGCAAGTTGTCTGGTTTTGAGGTGCCGAGCAAACTTGGTGAAGACCTCGTACGTTACGCAGATAAGCATTATCCGCATTGTGGATTTGCCTTCGCCGATATTCATCGCGTGATGTCGGTGGCGTTACTGAATAATTCCGTGCAGCGGCAAGCGCTTGTTGATGAGTTGGATCGCCTGTCAAAGGAGCACGACACAGAACTGGCCAGCTGCATGCTGCAGTTTGCGAAAGGTTTTTATGCGTTCGCGGATGCCGATTACGCCGCTGCAGTAACGCTGCTGAAGCCTGTCTTGCCAGGCAGTGTATTGCTCGGCGGGAGCAATCCTCAGCGCCGCATCGTTGCAGAGACGTTCCTCGAGGCATCCAAGCGCGTCGCCTAGCAGCTTGTTGAAAACCGCGTTGCCAGACAGGACACCTAAATGCCGCGAAGCGCGAGAGCGGCGTTCGAATGACGATGTTGAAAAAGCCATGGATGGCTTTTTCAACAGCCTGCTAGGATGAGTTTGGCGCCTGGCCACCAGCAATGATGACGTGTGGCTCGCGCCAGAATGCATAGGCCAGCAGCATGGCAGCATAGACCAGCAATGTGACAATGCCGTTCACACCAATAAAATCCAGGCTCAGATATACGCCGAAGGAATAGACCGCAAATGCGACAACGGGCACTATTTTCATCGCGATTATGGGTAGCCGGAATGTTGCCTGCCGGTAAGCCTCAGGATTCCTTTCATACAGGTTGTACAGGGCCAGGACCGGGATGATGCCGAAGATAATGCCTACGGCGTTACCGAGGATCGTCACGTATTGCAGGGTCATGCCGGTGACGATAGGCAGCATGCCAACAACATAAAACAGGGTCAGCAGGATGAAAGGTGTGCCGTACCGGTTCCTTACGGCGACTGAATGTGGCAGCCAACCGTCCTGAGTGGCCATGAACAAACCTTTTGTACACCAGGCAAAAATTGAATTCAGTGTCGTCACCAACGCGATCATCACGCCACCAACAACAAAGAAGACATAGAGCCCGGGCGGGAAGATTTCTTTAGCAACAAAGGCCAGCGATTCTCCCGCAACCAGTTCCAGTGGTAACACGCCAGTGGCGATGACAGCGATGGTTATATACAAAAGAGTCACGAGCACCAGCGATGTCACCATCACCCGCGGAATGTTACGTCCCGGATCCCTGGTCTCGCCGCCGAGTTCCGAGATGAACTCGCTGCCGATCATGCTGTAGCGAAGAATGTAGGCAGCGGCTATAAACGCGCCTATGCCTTCGGGCATGACTTTCTCGACCTTTGTGTAGTTCGAAAAGTCGCCGACATGAGAAAAGCCAAAGCCGATGAACAAGACAAGCGAAACTAAAAGAACAGCCACCATTATGGATTGAAAGCGTGCGGCAGTCCGTAAGCCCAGCAAGTTGGCGCCATAGCAGAGAGTCATGACGCCTGCAGAAATGAGGCTCAGGTTCATGCCGGGCGCCAGGGCGTCGGCGTAGCTCGCAAAGCCGATGGCATAGGTTGCCAGGACCAGTTGCCCTGCGACCA